>VFQP010000418.1_pt1 | contig 87531 bp, 73 predicted proteins | sample 3512351 | NCBI WGS metagenome assembly VFQP01 (sample SAMN10412372, study PRJNA504923) | tailings metagenome | isolation source: Relicate 1 Philex TSF1 revegetated site | place: Philippines: Tuba, Benguet | collected 2017-08-29
TACCTTACCCACGGAACTCACCACCTGAGTGGCTACAAGTTTTGTACGCAGGTCAAGGCCAAGTGCGCTTCAGGATCAGGTCGGAAGCGAAATGCGAACCTGCCTGCTCCCTGAGGAGATGCGCGCTATGTGGCTCAGAGCGGTGATGCCTGATGTGCCAACGTTCGAGTCGCTTTCTGCAGCGCTTCGTTCCGAGTCAGCCTGCTGTGTAAGGACGCGCGGCCTGTCACCGTGCGTCATGGTCTGTGCCGAACGCCTGGAGGTCGTGTGGAACGAGCCGGCGCTGGCGATGCTCAACAGCATCATGGCGCTCGAGCATGTCGAAGAGCTGCCGGATCCGATGCAGGACGACTATGTGCCGCTCTCCGCATGATGTGAGAAGCCGACGTCTCGGCATCACTTCGACTTCTTCTTGCCCCCACCGTCCTGCTTGTTCACGGTTGCCCATGCGCGCTTGACGGCAGTCTTCTTCGAGACGCCCTTCTTCTCGTAAGCCTCTTCAATGTGTGCCGCCTTGCGCTTCTGCTTCGCGGTGTAGGCTGACTTGTCACCCTGTGACATGACGCGAATCCTCTCGTTCTGATGGAGAGCCTCAGCTGGGAGTGCGCATTGCAGCGGCGTACGCACGCGCGTGAGCGATCACCCAGGCCACTCGGGGTTCCACACGATTTCCCAGAGGTGGCCGTCAGGATCACGGAAGTAGCCGGAGTAGCCTCCCCATGAGGTCTTGTCGGCGATCTTCACGATTGTCGCACCGGCCGACTCAGCAATCTTCATGATCGCGTCGACCTGATCGCGTGACGTCACGTTGTGGCCCAGCGTCACCTCGGTCGAGCTCGCGGGGCCGACCGGAAGCCGGGTGTCATGCGCGATGCTCGCGCGCGACCACAAGGCCAACCGCAGCCCCGGCTGCAGGTCGATGAAGACAACAGCTCCATGCTCGATGGTCTCGCCAACGATGCCTTCGGTCGCAAAGCCCAAGCCATCGCGGTAGAAGCGGAGGGCGGCCTCGAGATTGTCGACGCCGAGTGTGATGACCGTGATTTTCGGTTCCATGATGCTTCCTATACGCAGACGGCGTGCCGGCCATGCCTGACGGTCAGGATGGATGTCTCGAGGTGCCGCGCAGTTCGTTGCCGAAGATCCTCGAAGAACGACTCCGCCGCTTTTGCCATCGCGTGCTGCAAGGCGATTTCGTCTTCGAAGAGCTCGGTACCAGTCTCGAGCCGAAACGGAGACGTGGAGAATCCGTGCCATGCGTGGAGATGAGTGGCGCGTAGCAGGCCGTCCCGCCGTAACACGGCGACAACCTCCCAATGGCCACCCGCGACGTCACCGCACCGGGTGATGGGGATGCTGTCGTCGAAAATTCGAGCCGAGATCGCGCTCATCCGCGGGGCCCTCCCATGACGGGAAGGATCACGCCGTTCACGTAACTCGAGCAGACGGGCGAAGCCAGGAAAACGTAGGCAGGCGATATTTCTTCGGGCTGCGCGGGCCGCCCCATGTCGCTGTCCTCGCCGAACGTCGATACGTCGTCGGCCTCTCGATCTGCAGGATTCAGGGGTGTCCACACGGGCCCGGGAGCCACGGCGTTCACGCGGATGCCTCGAGGAAGCAGGTGGCTCGCAAGCGACTGCGTGAAGGCGTGTATGGCTCCCTTGGTCGCCGAGTAGTCGAGCAAGGCCGGACTTCCGAAGATGCCCGTCTCCGAGCCGGTGTTGATGATCGAGCTTCCCTGCTTCATGTGGGGTATCGCCGCACGCGCCATGTGGAAGTAGCCGGCGATGTTCGTCTGCAGGGTCTCTTGGAGATGGTCGTCACTGAGATCCTCGATGGCCTTGCAGTGCTGCTGGAAGGCGGCGTTGTTGACGAGGACGTCGAGGTGGCCCCAGGTATTCACAACTTGGGCAACGACGCGTTCGCAGAAGGCCGAGTCCTTGACGTCTCCCGCGATGGCCAGTGCACGAGCACCTTCGGCTTCGACTGCTCTCACGGTGTCGTGAGCATCCTTCTCTTCATCGAGATGCACGATGGCGACGTCAGCACCTTCGCGTGCAAACAGGACCGCGACCGCACGGCCTATCCCGGAGTCGCCACCCGTGACGATCGCAACGCGACCTTCGAGCTTCCCACTGCCGCGGTAATCGGGCGCGTCGAATCGGGGCGCAACCTCCAGATCTCGCTCGTTCCCTGGCTTGGCCAAGTGCTGCCTGGGTAGCGGATTGGCGGGTTGCTTTCTCGCACCGGCCTGCACGGGCTTCGGATCAGGCTTCGAGCGCTTGGCGTTGCTGGCCATCGCCTTCTTCTGGATGGCGCGCTGATGCTTCGCAGCAGCCTTTCCAGCCTTGACGTCGGCTGCGGTGGTCGTGTCGAGCGCGGTCTTCTTCGATCGTGTGCTCATCGCGTGTCCTTCGGGTCGTCGCTATTGCTGCAGCAGCACCGCGTGTCGATGGAGCGGCCATCACGACGACGACGCATGTTCGGTGCAATGCGAGTGGCCGCATTCGCAAGGGCCGTCGTGTCCGTCGTGCTTGCGGCAATGCTCGCTGCAGAAGTCTCCCGGCGCACTCACCGGGCATACACAAGAGGAATGAGCACAGGTTGGCGTTGTCGAACTGCCCATGGGGGTTGTCCAGACGTGGAGGAATGCCAGTTGTGCGCCTCGCGTCGTGAACGTGATCCATCGACGGTGCTATGCGCCCGTCTTCATACAGCCAAACATCAGTATTTGAGGAGCAACGAACACCATCGAGTCACCGAAAGGTGCAGGTGCTAACAGCCAGCGACCTGACCGGCAATCGCCGACAACGTCGACCGCCTTCGCCAAAAAACGTTGATCGCTCGTTGCTGACACTTTGACATTTGAATGAAATACTGACATAGTGAGTCGCGTCACGTATCCGACGCCGAAGACACGATTCGCTCGGCTCGCCCAACCTGAAGGGACGTCACGCATCGATCGACGCCCGCATGAGCTAGCACCGAGGCGTGCTGGCTCTTGCTATCGCCGCACGATCACTTGCCGCCCTGGATCGCACGAAGGCTTCAAAGCACAGATGACGCTCAAGCTCACACCCGACGAAATGGAAGGTCGCCGCATCGAGATTCTCGATGCGGCCCGGTGGTGCTTCCTCAACTTCGGGTTCGCGAAGACATCGCTGGACGACATCTCGAAGCGAGCAGGCATCTCCAGAACGCTGCTCTATCGCACGTTCAAGAACAAGGAAGAGATCTTCAAGGCGGTCTTCCAGCACTGGCTGATGGCTCATCTTGAGGAGGCCCAAGCGGCAGCGGCGGGAGAAGGCGCGGCTTACGAGAGACTCATGGAGGTGTGCCGGGTCGTGCTGATCGATCCGTACAGCGTGATGTACGGCGCACCCATGGCGAACGAGTTCTTCGATGCGTGCGATCGAATCGATGAGGAGACATCGAAGCGGCACCGCCGGATCGCGACGGACTGCGTCGCGGCGATCCTCGAAGACCCGCTCGCCGCCGATGTGTTCATCCTCGCCCTCGACGGGCTTCTGGCGGATGAGCCGACAACCACGACGTTGTCCGAGCGAGTCAGGCTGCTCGCCGCTCGATTCAGTCGAGGAATCTCGACCAAACCATTGAAGAAGAAATAGTCATGCAGAAGGAAGACCAGAAGATCATTCTCGTCACCGGTGCCTCCGACGGCATCGGCAAGTTCACCGCCACGGCACTCGCCAAGCAAGGACATCGCATCATCATCCATGGGCGCGATCGCTTGAAGACGGAAGCCGCTCTGGCCGACATCAAGCGCGAGTCCGGAAACCCGAACGTCGACATGTACCTGGGCGACTTCCTGTCGCTCGCAGGCGTGAAGGCGTTCGCCGAGGCGATCAAGGCCAGATACGACCACATCGACGTGCTGATCAACACCGCTGGTGCGCAGTTCACCGATCGGCGCGAGGTCACGAGCGAGGGCCACGAGAAGACGATGGTGATCAATGTCTTTGCCCCGATGCTTCTAACGCTCCTGCTGCTCGATCTGCTGAAGAAGAGCAAGTCTGCCCGGGTCGTCACCGTTGCCTCGGACGCCCATCGCATGACCGGCAGGCCGGACCTCGACGACATCGAGCTCAAGAACGGCTACACCATGCCCAAGGCCTATGCGCAGTCGAAGCTCTATGTGATCTGGGCGATGAACCACTTCGTTGAAGTAGCGAGGACTGCCGGTATCCGCAACATCACATTCAACGTCGTGCATCCGGGATCCACGGCTTCGAGCCTCGGACGCGAGGCAGCGAAGTCGTGGAAGTGGAAGATCCTCTTCTTCCTCTGGAGGCCCATGATGATTCCGCTCGAGCGCGCAGCCGGCAGCAGCATCAAGGCGGCGGTTGACCCGGAGCTGGAAGGTGTCAGCGGCAGGTACTACGGACCGAAGGGCGAAGAGACCCCCAGCTCCAGGTATCACACGCCCGAGAATGAGGCGAAGGTCTGGAACTATGCGCGCAGCGTAATCGATCCCTTCCTCCCGGCAACGGTGTAGTGATGCGGCCGGAGGTGTGGATGTCGATGTGCGTGGTCGCCGCCTGTCTTGTCAGCGGTACATCCGTACGCGCTGAGGGCGATCGAACGTTCGCTATCCAGAATGTCGGGTCCGGCAAGAATCTTCGCCCCTTCGAGGCTGGCCGACACGATGGAAACCGGGTGGTCCTTTATGACCATCACTGGTGGAGGTGCCTCACGTGGTCATTCACGCGCGTCGGCGAAGACCGCTTCCGACTTACTAACTTCTACACCGGCCACACTCTGGCTGCGGCGTCTTCCCTAGCTGTCGAGATCCCGCTCGTGCAGCGTGAGAGTCCCTCTGAGGACACCCTATGGGAACTCGTGGCGCAGCTCGGCGGTGCTTATGCCATTCGCCTAGCGGGCACCGAGCTGTACATCACGGCCTCGTCGCCGGAAACGAACAGTGCGATCACGCTATCGCCCTTCACGGACGATGACAGCCATAAGTGGCGGCTCGTCCCGCAACGGCCATGGTTCTGATCGATGACATCGCATCGACCAAGGAGCAGGAACATATTCAATGAGCAACGAGAACAATCGCGAACCCTCTTCGTCTGCACTTGATCCGCACCGTCGGAATCTACTGAAGGCAGCGGGCGCGATGGCTGCGGTCCTCGCAATGTCTCGCATGTATCCCGCCCACGCGAAGCAGGCAACACCCTCGACAGGAGGAAGCAGCTCGTCGAAGCCGGGTGATCTTCCGAAGCGCCGCCTGGGCGAACTGGAGGTCTCTGCGATCGGGTTCGGATGCATGAACCTCGCGGGCATCTATCTGCCTGCGGCACCTCGTGCCGAAGCCGTGAAGGTGCTGCGCGCGGCCTACGACGAAGGCGTCACGTTCTTCGACACCGCGCAGCTCTATGGCCCGTATACGAGCGAGCAGCAGGTCGGCGAGGCGGTTCGATCCTTCCGGGAAAAGGTCGTGATCGCGACCAAGTTCGGCTACGAGATCGATCCGACGATGAAGACCTTCCCTAAGCTCAACAGCCGGCCGGAGCACATCCGGCGCACGGTCGATGAGAGCCTGAGACGTCTGCAGACCGACGTCATCGATCTGTTGTACCAGCATCGCGTCGATCCAACGGTGCCTATCGAGGATGTCGCCGGCACGGTCGCGGATCTGATCCGCGAGGGCAAGGTCAAGCACTTCGGACTGTCGGAAGCTGGGGCGGCGACGATCCGACGAGCTCATGCGGTACAGGCGGTGACGTCGGTGACCAACGAGTACTCGGTGTGGACTCGCGATCCCGAGCATGAAGTGCTCCCGATCTGCGAAGAGCTGGGCATCGGTTTTTCGCCGTGGAGTCCTCTTGGGCCGGGCTTCCTCACCGGAGCGATCAAGCCAGGTGGCGCGCTGCCCGAGACCGATGCGCGCGTCGCCTTCAAGTTCGAGCGATTCACGCCGGAGAACATCAAGGCGAACTATCCGATCGTCGAGCTCCTGCGGCGTGTCGGAGAGCGTCACCATGCAACGACGGCACAGACCGCATTGGCGTGGCTCCTCACAAGCAAGCCTTTCATCGTGCCGATTCCCGGGACGACGAAGATCGACCATCTGAAGGAGAACGTCCGCGCAGCCAACGTCCGTCTTTCGCCCGAAGACATGAGGAGCATCGAGGACGTCGTCGCGGCCAACGGCGTCCATGGCCTGCGGTTCCCTCCAGAGATCCTCGCGTTGAGCGACACGGGGGCCGTTCTCGGAACCAGCTCTGTCAGTGGCCATGGCAAAACGCCACTTCCTACCGCCGAAATGAAGACCCGTGCAGGCGCGGCTTTGAGGAAGCCGTGATCATTCGCCGGCAGTGACCGAGTATTCGCGCGAGGTAGGAGAGAGCAGTCGGCACCTGCACCTGCGCATTTCCGCTGGCAAATTCTTGCGCACACGGGCTGATAAAGTTCGATTGACGCGGCTCGGCATGAGCACGCCTCGCCTGATGCCGCATTGGTGCTCCGGTGGGACACGGCCTTCGACATCGAGACACCTGCTCCGACTTGAGCGGGCGTAGCTATGCGTGTCGCCTACAGCCGAGGCTCGGCACCATTGGATTTCGAAGTCGATGTGCGACGGTAATCGGCAGGCCGGGCGAGTTGCGTGGTGGTACGCGCAACTTCCTCGAGAAGACGACGGAAGGGCGCGCGGTCGAAGTACTCGAGTGCGTCGGTCCACGTCATGAAATTCACGGACTGTCGTTCGACGTAGTCGCGTGGCGAGATGTCGTCCGGGTCCGAATCGAGGGCTGAAGCGTCCAGTCGGCCCGCCCACACCATCATCCCGAAGTCCCCACGGAAGTGCACCGTCACGGCGTAACGCGTGCCATCGCTCAAGCGCTCTGGATCAGAGACATGTGCAATCGGGCCGCTTTGCATGGTGCACCTCCTTTCGGAGCTGAACAGCCTACGGTGATCGCGGTAACGAAACGTTATCAGGAGAGAAAGCCGCGTGACGCGCGTCGCAGTTCTATCAGTGACACTGGACGCCCTGCTTGCAGAGGAGCGTGGCCGCACATCTGCCATTCGGTCATGCGTCGACGGTACGTCACGCGTTGCGGAACACCGGCGGCCGCTTCTCGGCGAAAGCGCGCATGCCTTCCTTCTGGTCGTCGGTGGCGAACAGCGAATGAAACAGGCGACGTTCGAAGCGCAGGCCGTCGTTGAGCGACGACTCCCAGGACTGGTTGATCGCTTCCTTGATCATCATGACCGAGGCCAGCGATTTGCCGGCGATCGAGGCTGCCATCGCGATCGCGGCCTCGTGGAGCTCGCCTTCCGGCACGACGCGCGAGACGAGGCCTGCGCGTTCCGCTTCTTCCGCGCCCATGCGTCGTGCCGTGAGGCAAAGGTCCATCGCCTTGGCTTTCGAGATCGCACGCGGCAGGCGTTGCGTGCCACCCGCGCCGGGCATGATGCCGAGGGTGACTTCGGGCAGGCCGAACTGCGCGGTGCGGTCGGCGATGACGATGTCGCACATCATCACGAGCTCGCAGCCGCCGCCGAGCGCATAACCGGACACGGCGGCGATGATCGGCTTGCGGATGTCGCGGATGGCCTGCCAGTCGATGATGTTGCCGACGTAGGCCGACACGAAATCGTGGTTCTCCATCGCGCCGATGTCGGCGCCGGCAGCGAACGCGCGCTCACCGCCACGCAACACGATCGCACCGATGCCGGGATCGAGGTCGCTGGCCCTCAGCGCGTCGATCAGTTCCGCGACCAGGGTGTCGTTGAGCGCGTTGAGCACGCGAGGGCGGTCGAGCGTGATGACGGCGACGCGGCCGACCGTCTCGAGGAGGATGCACTCGTACGAAGCGCTCATGCGCGGTTCTCCAGATCGGCAGTGGCGCGCAGGCGCAGTTCGCGGCGCATCAGCTTGCCCGTGGTAGTGGTCGGAAGACTGTCGAGGTACTCGATCAGTCGCGGGTATTCGTGGCCGGCCAGGCGGCGCTTCACGTGGTCCTGCAGTTCGCGCGTCAATCCGGCATCGGGTTCGAAGCCGTCGTTGAGCACGATGCAGGCCTTGACCACTTCGGTGCGCTCGGGGTCGGGCACGCCGATCACGGCGACGAGTCGCACCGCGGCGTGGCCGAGCAGGCAGTCTTCGATGGGTCCGGGTCCGATGCGATAGCCGGCGCTGGTGATGACATCGTCGTCGCGGCCGACGAAGCGGATGTAGCCGTCGTCGTCCATCTCGCCTTGGTCGCCGGTCAGCAGGAAGCCTCCGGCGATTTTTGCCGACGTCGCCGCCTCGTCGTTCCAGTACCCGAGGAAGGCCACGGGATCGGGCTGGCGGATGCCGATCAGCCCGAGCGTTCCGCGCGGCAGCAGCGCACCCGCCGCATCGACGACCTGCACGTCGTGCCCCGGCACGGCCTTGCCCATCCATCCCGGCTTGGGCGGGAAGCGGCTGCCGCAGGACGAGACCACCATGTTGCATTCGGTCTGGCCGTAGAACTCGTTGATCTCGACGCCGAGCACGCTGCGGCCCCACTCGAGCAGTTCCTCGCCGAGGCTCTCGCCGCCGCTGGCGACCGAGCGCAGCGACAGGTCGTACGAACGTCCCGGCTCGGAGCCGGCGCGCATCATCTTCAGAGCCGTCGGCGGCAGGAACGCGTTGCGTACGCGATGCCGCCGCATGAGCTCGAAGGCCTGCGCGGCATCGAACTTCTCGAAGCGTCGCGCCACCACCGGCAGGCCGTGATGCCAGGCCGGCAACAGCAGATCGAACAGGCCGCCGATCCACGACCAGTCGGCCGGTGTCCACATGAGGTCGCCCGGCAGGCCAAGACCGTCGTGCGACATCTCCACGCCGGGCAGATGCCCGAGCAGCGTGCGGTGCGCATGCAGCGCGCCTTTCGATTTCCCGGTCGTGCCCGAGGTGTAGATGATGATCGCCGGATCGTCGGCCGCCGTATCGACCGCTTCGAACTGCTCCGCACAACGGCTGCGCACGGCGTGCAGATCGATGGCGTCGTCGACCGCGCCGTCGATGCAGAACACGTGCCGCAGCGCCGGCAGGCGCGTGCGGATCGACGCGAGCTTCGCCACGGCCTGACGATCACCGATGAACGCCTCGGCGCCGCTGTCGGACAGGCGATGCTCGATCGCCTCCTCGCCGAACAGCGGGAACAGCGGCACCGCGATCGCGCCGAGCTTGTAGATCGCGACGTGCACGCAGGCCGCTTCGGGGCGCTGCGGCGCCATCAGCGCGACGCGCGCACCGCGCCCGATGCCGCTGCTGCGCAGCATGTTCGCGATCTGGTTCGACAAGGCCTCGATGTCACGGAACGAGAAGCGCTCGCTGCGGCTCCCGGTGTCGTGGATCAGCGCGATGCGGTCCGCGTCGTCGATCCAGCGCGTGCAGACGTCCACGCCGATGTTGAAGCGCGCCGGTATCGCCGGCATGCGGATCGCAGGCACATCGTGCCTTTCACACTGCGCGCGCTCCCGCGTCTCTGTGCTGCTCATCGAGCGCTCCCGTCCATCGAAGAATCCATAGGCGCGGCCATGCAGGCCGACGCTGCGCGAGGTGCACGACCATGTAACGACCAGGCCCGCCCTTTCCCGCGGCGTGAAAAGCTGCAACCCTTGAAAGCAGGCGACGTGCAGCCACGATCGACGCCACCGCCGGCATCACACGTGCCGACGCTGCCCGCAGTACGCCACGCATCGCATCTCACCGATCGCCTCCCTCCACTCGCCGAAGCCACCGCATGAGAGCGAAGACCGCTGCCGAAAAGGTGGCGCACGACATCGAGACGCAGATCCTCGCCGGCACGCTCAAGGCCGGCGACAAGCTGCCTTCGCTGCGCGAGTACGCGCGCCTCTATTCGCATTCGTTGAACACCGTCGTCGCGGCGTTCGAATCGCTCGCGCAACGCGGCTTCGTGCGCGCCGACCGAGGCCGCGGCTTCTTCGTGCGCATCGAGACCGAGCCGACCGACGACGCAATCGAGGAGCCCGTCGTCGAGCACGACGAGCCGCGCGCCTACCACCGCGCCCTCGACACGATCTGGCTCATGCGCCAGCAACTGCTGCAGGCGCCCGGGGAATCCAATCTCGCCATCGCGGTGCCGCCGCCGCTGTGGCTGGCCGACATGCGCCTGGACAAGTTCCACCGCCAGATCACGCGCGCGGGAATCGGCGGACTGTTCCGCTACGGCAGCCGCTACGGCAACCAGAACCTGCGTGCACACATCAACCGCAAGCTCGCCGGATACCGCATCGCAGCGTCCGAGCGGCAGATCATGACGACGCACGGCGGCAACCACGGCCTCGACCTCATCATCCGCCGCTACGTGTCGCCGGGCGATCCGGTGCTCGTCGAGGAACCCGGCTACTACCCGCTGTTCGGCAAGCTCGAATTGCAGGGCGCGCGCATGATCGGCATCCCGCGCCTCGTCGACGGCCCCGACATGGACGTCCTCGAGCAGCAGATCCGCAGCGAGCGGCCGCGCGTGTTCTTCGTGCAGTCGGTCGGACAGAACCCGACGGGCTCCGACATGAGTCCCGAGAAGGCCGCGCGCATCGCGCAGCTGGCGGCGACGCACAACCTGCTCGTCGTGGAAGACGACGCGGTCGCCGACTTCAAGCGGAACTCGGCGCCGCGCATCAGCGCGATCGACCAGCTCCGCAACACGCTCTACGTCGGCAGCTTCTCGAAGTCGCTCTCGCCGACGCTGCGCGGCGGCTTCATCGCGGGCAGCGCCAACCGCATCGAGGAACTCGCCGACATCAAGATGCTGCTGCACGTCAGCGGCAGCGAGTACAGCGAGCGCATCCTCGACGTGATCCTCACCGAGGGCCACTTCCTGCGCCACGTGGCCAAGCTGCAGAAGCGCGTGCGCGAGACCACGGCCAAGGCGATCCGCATCCTCAGGGATCTCGGCCTCGAGCCGTTCTGCGAGCCCGAGCAGTCGCTGTACCTGTGGGCTCGCGTGCCCGGCCTCGACGACATCGGCGAACTGACGATGAGCCTGATGGCGCGCGGCGTGGTCATCGCGCCGGGCAACAACTTCATGCTGAACCGGCGGCAGGCCAGTCCCTGGATGCGCCTCAACGTCGGCTACATCGAGGATCCGCTGTTCATCGAGAGCATGCGCGAGTGCCTGCGCGAGGCGGGAGGACCGGACGCCACGCCCGGCCGCACCCGCCGCGTCGCGCGCCGGCCGGTCAGGAACCCGAACGCGCCACATGGATCACGTGGTGGTCGGTGAACTCGTACAGGCCTTCCATGCCGAACTCGACGCCGAGGCCCGACTGCTTGCGGCCGCCGAACGGCACATCGGGTGCAAGCGCGAAATGCGTGTTGACCCAGGTCGTACCGCTGTCGATGCGGTCGGCGACCTCGGTCGCGCGCGCGAGGTCCTTGCCCCAGACCGAACCGCCGAGCCCGTAAGGCGTGTCATTGGCCCTGGTGACCGCCTCGTCGATGGTCGAGTAGCGCAGGATCGAACGGATCGGACCGAAGGTCTCCTCGCGCACGAGACGGCTCGCGTCGTCGATGTCGCGGACCACGGTCGGCGGCACGAAGTAACCCTTGCCCGATAGCGGTTCGCCGCCCGCGATCACGGTGCCGTCGGCCTTGGCGATCGCGAGGCACTCGAGCACGGCCTCGTACTGGCGACGGTTCTGGATCGGTCCGAACGCGGTCCTCTCGTCGAGGCCGTGACCGACCACGGCAGCCTTGGCGAGAGCCGCGAACTCGGCGCAGAAGTCTTCGTGCAGCGCATCGGGCACGAAGATGCGCTTGATGTTGATGCAGACCTGGCCGCTGTTCATAAAGGCCCAGTCGAAGATGCCCTTGGCCACGCTCTTGACGTCGGCGTCGTCGAGCACGATGGCCGCGTCGTTGCCGCCGAGTTCGAGCACGATGCGCTTGAGCGTCGGTGCGCCGGATTCCATGACCTTGCGGCCTGCCGCAGTCGAACCCGTGAAGTTGACCTTGCCGATGTCCGCATGCGAGGAGAGCAGCGGACCGATGCTGCCGTCATCGCCGAGCACGTTGACGACGCCGGCCGGGACGATGTCGGCGAGGATCTCGCCGAGCAGCAGCGCATTGACCGGCGTGGTCGGTGCCGGCTTGATGATCACGGTGTTGCCCGTGAGCAGCGCCGGCACGAGCTTGTACATCGTCTGGAAGAACGGGAAGTTCCACGGAATGATGCAGGCGACCACGCCGATCGGCTTGTGGCGGACTTCGACGTAGGCCTCGGCGTCGTCGCGGACCACTTCGGGCTTGAGCTCGATCGCCGCGACATGGCGTGCCCACTGCAGCGACAGGTCCACGTCGGCGCGCGCCGCGCCGATCGGCTTGCCGACCTCGAGCGTTATCGCGCGTGCGATCTCCTCGCGGCGCGCCTGCACCGCCTCGATGATGCGCGCGATGATCGCGGCGCGTTCGCTCGTCGGAGTGTGCTTCCACGTGGCGAAGGCACGCTTTGCGGCGGCAACGGCCTGCTCGAGCTGCGCCTTGTCGGCGACCGCCGCGAACGCGATGGTCTCCTCGGTGGCCGGATCGATCACCGGGATCGTGCCCGCACCGGCGACCTGTCGGCCATCGATCAGCTGGGCGTAGGTGGGGACGTCCGCGGCGGCGGGTGTTTTCGCGATGGCGTTCATCGGCATTCCTCGTGTGTGTTGCGGGATGGACCTGAAGCATGCCGGCACGGGCATCGCACCGGCATGCTCCGATGGTCGTGGCTCACATCGGCAGGACGAAGCGCACGTTCAACGAATCGCCGGCGGGACGATTCTTGCCGTCGATCGCATGCGCCCAGTGCAGGCCGAAGCTGCCTTTGCGGAGATGGAACAGCATGCCGGCGACGATGTCGGTCTCGCTGTTGGCGAGGTTGATCGACGAGGCCTTCTGGTAGGCATAGGCCGCGCCGACGTACGGCTCGATGAGCGACGTGGCGCGGTATCCGAACAGGTGCTCGGTCGACCAGCCCTTGCCGGCGGTCGCATCCGCGCGCGTCGACTCGCGCGGGTAGTCCCAGATCACGTCACCGGTGTAATTGAACTTGCCGAGCTGCACGTCCATGAAGACGGAGTTCGTCACCTTCCAGCTGTCGCCGCCGCCGACGCTGCTGTCGCCGACCGGTACCTGGAACAGCAGATCGGTGCCGATCGTCACCTTGTCGCTGAGCTTGTAGTAGATGTATGGCGCGATGATCGGATCGCCGATGCCGCTGACCGACGTGTTGGCCGTGCGGTCGCGCACGCTGCTCACCGGCACGATCACTTCCCAGGCATAGCCGAAGTCCGGGTTGCTATCGAGCGTCCAGGCTTGCGAGAACTTGAAGAGGTTCACGAGCGCGCTGGTGCGGTTGGCATCGACCTCGTCACCGCGCGCATCGAACGCACGGTCGGCGTTCTCCAGGTAGGAGTAGAAGACGAACACGTCGAAGCGATCGGGGATGTTGCCCGGGAGCGCGTACTCGTGCGGGCCGATGAAGCTGCGGCCTGTGGCCGCCTCGGCCGTCGGTGCAGCGGCAAGGCCCGCGAGCAGGGAGAGGCAGAGCAGGCTCGGCAGCGTTCGCGCGGGCCGGCGGATGTCACGTTGGATGGTCATGCAGGATGTCCTCGATGGTCGGTCCGGCCGCCGCGCCACGGGGCGCGGCGGCGGTCACGTCAGTGGGGTCGACTCAGGGATTGGCCTTCTCGGCGGCATTGCCCGCGGCGCGCGCGGCCTGCTCGGCGTCTTCGTCGGCCTTGAGCTGCTTGGCGCGATCGACGAGGTAGGCGCGCAGGGCTTCGACGTCTTCGCGGCTCATGCGGTCGGCGAAGCTCACCATGCCGCGGCTCTCGAGGATGCCGTCGTGCACGACCGACGCGAACGCGTCCTTGTGCAGCAGCATCGGCGAGCGGCGCAGGTCGGGCACGACCTCATCGTTGGTGTAGGTGCCGTAGCCGTGGCAGGCGACGCAATTACCGTAGAACGCGGCACCCTTGGCGACGAGCTCCGGTGCGAACGTCTCGTCCGGAACCTGGGCGGGGCGATGGGCGCGCTGGTACGGCGGCAACGTGCCCTTGCCGTCGAGCTTGAACACGAGCACGCGACCGATGCCTGCACGCGGGTTCTTCATGTGCGGGATCTGCAGACCTGCCGATCCACCGAGACCCGCGAGCACGGCAACGTATTGCGTGCCGTCGATCTCGTAGCTCATCGCGCCGGCGATGATCCCGATGCGTCCGTCGTAGCTCCACACTTCCTTGCCGGTGTCCGCGGCGTAGGCGTGGAAGATGCCGTCCGGCGTGCCCTGGAACACGAGGTTGCCGGCCGTGGCGAGCGTGCCGCCCGCGCCGATCGAAGGATACGAGACGCGCCACACTTCCTTCTGCGCGGCGGGATCCCAGGCGATCAGGTCACCGCGGAAGCTCTGCGTGATGCTGAGGCGATCCGCTTCGTCACGCGGTGCGAGCGTCGGATGCCCGGAGATGTTGGCGAGGTTCCAGGCACCGTTGAGCGGGTTGTACTTGAAATTGGGGTCGTGCTTGTAGCCGAACGAGCCCTGCTGCGCCGGGATGTAGACCAGTCCGGTCTTCGGGCTGTACGCCATCGGCGGCCAGTTGTGCGCACCGAACGCGCCGGGAATCGCGAGGAAGTCGCCGCCAGTCTTCGAGTAGCGCGCCGCCGGATATTCGATCGGACGACCGGTCTCGAGATCCACGCCGGCGGCCCAGTTGATCGGCATGAAGTTCTTCGCCGAGAGCAGCTTGCCGTTGCTGCGATCGAGCACGTAGAAGAAGCCGTTCTTCGGCGCCTGCATCGCGACCTTGGTGCGTTTGCCGCCGACATCGAGCTCGGTCAGCACGATCGGCTGCGTCGCAGTGAAGTCCCACTCCTCGGCGGGCGTGGACTGGTAGTGCCATTTGTAGGCGCCCGTCTTCGCATCGACCGCGACGATCGACGAGATGAACAGGTTGTCGCCGACGCCGCCCGAACGGGCGACGTAGCTCCACGGCGTGCCGTTGCCGGTGCCGATCAGCAGCTGGTCGTAGTCCTTGTCGTAGACGAGCGCATCCCACGCGGTGCCGCCACCGCCGGTCTGCTTCCACCATCCGTCGCCCCAGCTCTTGAGTCCGATCTCCTTGTGGATCTTGTCGGAGGCCGCGCCGTCGGGTTTCCCCTCGGGATTGGGCGTGATGTAGAAGCGCCACGCGAGCTTGCCCGTGTCCGCCGAGTAGGCCGACACGTAGCCACGCACGCCGAACTCGGCGCCGCCGTTGCCGATGAACACGAGGCCATTCGATACACGCGGCGCGCCGGTGATCGTGTAGCTGCGCGTGACGTCGGTGGTCTGCGTTTCCCAGACCGGCTTGCCCGTCTTCGCGTCGATCGCGATCAGGCGGCCATCGTAGGTACCGACGTAGATGCGTCCCTTCCACGCGGCGACGCCACGGTTGACGATGTCGCAGCATCCGTCCGGGGCCTTCTTGCCGGGCACCTTCGGATCGAAGAACCACAGCTGCTTTCCGGTCGCGGCATCGTAGGCGTAGACCTTCGACCACGCCGTGCTGGTGTACAGCACGCCGTCGATCACCAGCGGCGTCGCCTGCTGCCCGCGGTTGGTATCGAACTCGCCGTACCAGGCGAGGCCGAGGCGCTCGACGTTGGAGGTATCGATCTTCGCGAGCGGGCTGTAGTGCTGCTCGTCGGTGTTGCCACCGCGGGTCAGCCAGGTACCCGGCTCGCTCGCGGCGCCGAGCAGGCGCTTCTGGTCGACGTTCGCCGCGGATCGATCGGCCGCGAACGCGGCGATCGGCATCGCCGTGACGATCGACAGTGCGAGCGCGATGACGCGCGAAGGAATGCCGGATTTCGTCGTGGAACGGTGCAACGACAATCTGCTCATGTACTGCCCCTCCCGTTGTTTTCCTGCCACCGGCGTACCGGTGGCGCCTGCCTGCGCAGCCTCATCGTCGTGAGGCGCGCGGTGGGAACGCTTGGCTCGTCTGCTCTCGATCGCCGACGACGGCGCGAACGCGGACAAGCCGAAACCTGCCGGCCATGCATCGGCCGGAGCTGCTTCGAACACTGCGGATGACGTCCGCCTGCCGTGATCGACACCCGATAAGGGCGACGACCGCTACGGCGCGGAGGAGTCAGCGGGTATGCAAACGCCGACTCAGGAACCTGATGACTGCTTCATCGACACCTGCCTCTTCACGCGGATCTCGTGCTGCGAACCTGGCGTTCCGCGCCACCTTCGAATCCTGTGCGCCGATGTGCAGCGCGGACCGATGGTATGCCGATCGACGCATCGCATCGGCGCCTTGCAGAGGTACAGTTCGGGCAAACAGTCTTGCGCCCTGCACAACGAATCAGCGTCCGGTACGCGGACTCGCACCGACCGCACGGCAGCAGAAGTCGACGATTTCGCCGACGAGTCTCGTCTTGCTGATGCGTCCTGCGAGCGGTGTGACGGGTCGCGCGAGCGCCTCGGTGAAGGCACCGACGATGCACGCCGCACTGACGTTGGCGGACTGCTCGGGGAACTCGCCCGAGGCCACGCCCTGGCGCACAACCTCCTTGAAAACGCTACCGAACTCGCGTCGGCAGACGAGGCGTGCAGCTTCCACTTCGGGATCGACCGGCTCGATGATGAAGGCGTAGGCGAGCCACGGTCCGCTCAACGCGCGGCGCGCGAACGATTCGACCGCCGCGGCCAGGCGATCGGGTGCCGTCGCAGGCCTGGCGATGATCGCGCGCAGGATCGCGCACTCGCGCTGCACTGCATCAGTCAGCAGTTCGACGAAGAGATCCGACTTCGACGGGAAGTAGCGGTACACCGCGCCGGTCGACATGTCCGCCGCGTCGGCGACCGCCACGATCGAGGCTTCGCGGAAGCCGCCTTGCGCCACGAGCGAACGCGCCGCGGACAGGATGCGGTTGCGGTTGTCCTCGAGTCGCTGCTGCACGCGCGGGGAACGTCGGTAGGCCATGGGGATATCATCCGGTCGAAAGAGTGAACTAAGATTCACTTCTTAGGCGGCACGCCTCCGCGTGCCCGTGAACCCGAACGGTAGCCCATCATGTCCACGATCCGCAGCAAGCTGCGCACCGATTCCGACGAGTTCCGCGCCAATGCCGCCGCGCTGCGTGCGCAGGTCGACCAGCTGCGCGAATCGACGCGCAGCGTATCCCTCGGCGGCAGCGAGGCCGCACGTGCCAAGCACGTCGCGCGCGGCAAGCTGCTGGCTCGCGACCGCATCGACACCTTGCTCGATCCGGGCACGCCGTTCCTCGAGCTGTCGCCGCTCGCCGCGCACGGCATGTACGGCGGTGAGGTGCCGAGCGCAGGCGTCGTCGCCGGCGTCGGCAGCATCGAGGGACGCGAGTGCGTCATCGTCGCGAACGACGCGACCGTCAAGGGCGGCACCTACTACCCGATGACGGTCAAGAAGCACCTGCGCGCGCAGGAAGTCGCGCTGCAGAACCGGCTGCCGTGCGTCTACCTCGTCGACTCAGGTGGCGCATTCCTGCCGATGCAGGACGAGGTGTTTCCCGACAAGGAACACTTCGGCCGCATCTTCTACAACCAGGCCAACCTCTCCGCACTCGGCATTCCGCAGATCGCCTGCGTGATGGGTTCGTGCACGGCCGGTGGTGCCTACGTTCCCGCGATGTCGGACGAGACGGTGATCGTCAGGAACCAGGGCACGATCTTCCTCGGCGGCCCGCCGCTGGTGAAGGCTGCGACCGGCGAGGTCGTCAATGCCGAGGACCTCGGCGGTGCCGACGTGCACACGCGCATCTCCGGCGTCGCCGACCATCTTGCCGAGAACGACCATCACGCGCTCGCGCTGGTGCGCCGCTGCGTCGCCCAGCTGAACATCCGCAAGCAGGTCGGGCTCGACATGCGCACGCCCGAGGCGCCGCTGTACGACCCCGAAGAGCTTTACGGCGTGATCCCGGCCGACCCGAGGAAACCCTACGACGTGCGCGAGGTGATCGCGCGCATGGTCGACGGCTCGCGCCTCGACGAGTTCAAGGCGCGCTACGGCGCCACGCTGGTCACGGGCTTCGCCCACATCGACGGCCATCCGGTCGGCATCGTCGCCAACAACGGCATCCTGTTCGGCGAGAGCGCGCAGAAAGGCGCGCACTTCATCCAGCTGTGCGGGCAACGCGGCATCCCGCTCGTGTTCCTGCAGAACATCACCGGCTTCATGGTCGGACGCAAGTACGAGAACGGCGGCATCGCCAAGGACGGCGCGAAGATGGTCACGGCCGTCTCGACCGTGCAGGTGCCGAAGTTCACGGTGCTGATCGGCGGCTCCTACGGCGCCGGCAACTACGGCATGTGCGGACGCGCGTACTCGCCACGCTTCCTGTGGACCTGGCCGAACTCACGCATCTCCGTCATGGGCGGCGAGCAGGCGGCCAACGTGCTGGCCACCGTGCGACGCGACGGACTCGAAGCGAAGGGTGTCGCCTGGAGCGCGGAAGAGGAAGAAGCCTTCAAGGCGCCCACACGCGAACAGTTCGACATGCAGAGCCATCCCTACTACGCCAGCGCGCGCCTGTGGGACGACGGCGTGGTCGATCCGGCGCAGACGCGACGCCTGCTCGCGCTGGGCCTCTCGGCCTCGCTCAATGCCCCGATTCCGCCGACGCGCTTCGGCGTGTTCCGCATGTGAGGTCGCCATGAACGACACCCTGATCCAGATCGAACACGCCGGTGCCGTCGCCACGCTGTGGCTGGACCGTCCGACCGTGCACAACGCTTTCGACGAGCACCTGATCGGCGCGATCACCGATGGCCTGCGCGCACTCGAGGACGACGACCGCGTGCGCGTGGTCGTGCTCGCCGGGCGTGGCAAGAGTTTCTGCGCGGGCGGCGACCTCGCATGGATGCGGCGCATGGCCGGCTTCAGCGAGGCCGAGAACCTGGCCGATGCGGGCCGTCTCGCCGAGATGCTGCGCACCCTGGCCGAGCTGTCGAAGCCGACCATCGCGCGCGTGCACGGCGCCGCGCTCGCCGGCGGCACCGGCCTCGTCGCGGCCTGCGACATCGCGGTCGCCAGCGAGCACGCGAGTTTCGGCACCACCGAAGTGCGCCTCGGCCTCGTGCCGGCGACGATCGGCCCATACGTCATCCGCGCGATCGGCGCGCGTGCCGCGCAGCGCTACTTCCTGAGCGGCGAGCGCATCGATGCGCGCGAAGCCTTGCGGCTCAACCTCGTCCACGAGCTGTGCACGGCCGACGAGCTCGACGCACGCGTCGCCGCGATCGCGCAGGCCTTGCTGGCGGGATCGCCGGACGCGCTGCACGCGTGCAAGCAACTCGTGGCGGCGCTCACGAACCAGCCGCTGACGCCGCAGCTGATCGACGACACCTGCCGGCGCATCGCGATCGCGCGTGCGGGTGCCGATGCACGCGAAGGCATCGCCGCGTTCTTCGACAAGCGCAAGCCCGCCTGGACCACCGAAGGAACACCCTGACCATGTTCACCCGGATCCTCATCGCCAACCGCGGCGAAATCGCCTGCCGGATCATCCGCAGCTGCCGCCGCCTCGGCATCCACAGCGTGGCCGTGTACTCCGAAGCCGATGCCCGGGCGCGTCATGTGCGCCTCGCCGACGAAGCGTTCTGCATCGGGCCCGCCGCCTCGCGCGAGAGTTACCTGCGTGCCGACCGCATCATCGAGGCCGCACGCGCCGCAGGCGCGCAGGCGATCCATCCCGGCTACGGCTTCCTCTCGGAGAACGAAGCCTTCGCCGAAGCCTGCGCGGCCGCGGGCATCGTCTTCATCGGCCCGCCCGTCGCGGCGATCCGCGCGATGGGATCGAAGTCCGCCGCCAAGTCGCTCATGGAGAAGGCCGGCGTGCCGCTGGTGCCGGGCTACCACGGCGACGAGCAGTCGCCCGCGCTCCTTCGCTTGCAAGCCGAAGGCATCGGTTATCCGGTGCTGATCAAGGCGGCGGCCGGCGGTGGCGGCAAGGGCATGCGCGTGGTCGAGCGCGATGCAGACTTCGACGCCGCGCTTGCGAGTTGCCAGCGCGAAGCGAGCGCCTCGTTCGGTGATCAGCACGTGCTGATCGAGAAGTACCTGACGAGCCCGCGCCACATCGAGATCCAGGTGTTCGGTGATACGCACGGCGAGGTCATCCACCTCCACGAACGCGACTGCTCGGCGCAGCGCCGCCACCAGAAGGTGGTCGAGGAAGCCCCCGCACCGGGCATGGATCCCGCGCGACGCGCGGCGATGGGCAAGGCCGCCTGCGATGCGGCGCGCGCGGTCGGCTACGTCGGCGCCGGCACGGTCGAGTTCATCGTCGACGCCGACGGCTCGTTCTACTTCATGGAAATGAACACGCGCCTTCAGGTCGAGCATCCCGTCACCGAGATGATCACCGGCCTCGATCTCGTCGAGTGGCAGCTCCGCATCGCCTCGGGCGAGCGCCTTCCGCTCGCCCAGGACGAGGTGCCTCTGCGCGGCCATTCGATCGAGGTGCGCGTCTACGCCGAGGAGCCCGAGAAGGACTTCCTGCCGTCGATCGGCACGCTGGTGCATTTCTCCCCGCCGGCGGAATCGTCCGCGCTGCGCATCGATACCGGCGTCGAACAAGGCGACGCGATCAGCCCGTACTACGACCCGATGATCGCCAAGCTCATCGTGCACGACGACACGCGCGAGCGCGCGATCGAACGCCTGCTGGCCGCGCTCCGCGCGTTCCGCATCGTCGGCGTCGGCAACAACCTCGGCTTCCTCGCACGCCTCGTCGACCATCCGGTGTTCCGCGCCGGCGAGGTCGACACGGGCCTCATCGCACGCGAGAGCGAGCGCCTGCTCAAGCCGCCCGCGACGGTGCCCGACGCCGTGTTCGCCGCCGCCGCGCTGCGCATCGTCACCAGCGACGCGAATCGGCTGATCGCGGATGCGAACGCTTCCACCGATCCACGCTCGCCGTGGGCGGCCACCGACGGCTGGCGCCTCAACGGCGCGCTCGAGCGACAGCTCGAGTTCCGCCACGGCGGCGAGGATCGCCGCGTCAGCGTGACTCGTCGAGGCAAGGGCTGGCTCATCGATGGCGTAGCCGTGCAGGTCGAGTCCGACGACGCGGAGGGCATGCGTTGCCGCATCGGCGACCGCACCGGGCGCTACGTCGCGATTCCTTTCGGCGAGCGCATGCACGTGTTCGACGGCAGCGCCCACTACGCGCTCGACGTGGTCGACCGGCTCGCACATGCCGGCGAGGACGACCACCCGCAAGGCGGACTCGTCGCGGCGATGCCCGGCAGGATCAGCGCGCTGCTGGCCGAGCCCGGCGTGACCGTGGACAAGGACACGCCGCTGCTGGTCATGGAAGCGATGAAGATGGAGTACACCGTGCGCGCGCCGGCGAAGGGCATCGTGAAGGGCTTCCACTATCAGGTCGGCGACCAGGTGGCCGACGGTGCGACCCTCGTCGATTTCGAGGTGGCCACATGAGCTCGCCGTTCGCCGGGCAGAAGGTGCGCATCGTCGAGGTCGGCCCTCGCGACGGCCTGCAGAACGAGGCCGCGATCGTGCCGGCCACGGCCAAGCTCGCACTGATCGAACGCCTCGCCGCAACGGGACTGACCCGCATCGAGGCAACCGCTTTCGTCTCACCGAAGTGGGTGCCGCAGATGGCCGACCATGCCGAGGTGATGCACGCGCTGCCGAAGGGCGGCGCGGTGCGCTACTCGGCGCTGACACCGAACCTCAAGGGATTCGAAGCCGCGCTGGCCGCGGGCGCGGAAGAGGTCGCAGTGTTCGGCGCCGCCTCGGAAGCATTCTCGCAGAAGAACATCAACTGCTCGATCGCCGAAAGCCTGCGACGCTTCGAGGACGTCATGCGTGCCGCGCAGTCCGCAGGCATCCCGGTACGCGGCTACGTCTCCTGCGTGCTCGGCTGCCCGTACCAGGGCAAGGTGCCGCCCGAGGCGGTGGCGGACACCGCGGCGCGGCTGCACGACATGGGCTGCCACGAGGTGTCGCTCGGCGACACGATCGGCGTCGGCACACCCGAGAAGACCAAGCGCATGCTCGAGGCCGTGATGGCCTCGGTGCCGGCCGAACGACTCGCAGGCCACTTCCACGACACCTACGCCCAGGCCCTCGGCAACATCTACGCCTCGCTGCAGATGGGCCTGCGCTGCTTCGACAGCTCGGTCGCCGGCCTCGGCGGCTGCCCCTACGCCGACGGCGCCGCCGGCAACGTCGCGAGTGAGGACCTCGTCTACCTGCTCGACGGCCTCGGCATCGAGTCCGGCGTCGATCTCGGCAAGCTCGCCGATGCCGGCGATTACATCTGCGGCGTACTCGGGCAGCCCACGCGCTCCCGCGTGGCGCTGGCCGTGATGGCGAAGCGTCTCAAGGCGGCAGCGGCGGCGTGATGCCACCGCGACCCGGCCAAGCCGGACCGCTGTCCAGGTCGACACGTGGCAAGGATTCAGACTTGGATGTCCATCCGGGCGAGCTCGCCCCGAGTGACGTCTTGTCGATGCACGCCCCGGTGCGGCGCTCCTGCGGGAGCGTCGTCGCGGGACGTGATGCCGTCGCACGCCGTGCCGGAAGCAGGGCGTGCGACGACGGGATGCCTGCGGAGGGTCAGGGCACCGTGATGGCCGCACCGCTGCGATCGTAGGCGTAGTCCACGATCGTGGCCGGGAAGCCGCGCGGCGCCGCCGTGCGCAGGTGCACGTAACCGTAGCAGATGCCGCTTTGCGGCGGATCGTCGAGCGCCGAGCAGTTGAAGCGGAAGCCGAGGTAGCCGTCGGCACCCGCCGCCCACTGCGGCGGCCCGGGGTTGTGCACGGTCGACCAGATCGAGGCAGGACCGATCACCGCGCCGGACTGCAGCACGAGGAAGTCCGACGCCCCCTCCGCGCTGGACACGCCGGCACTGTCGGGCGCACCGCCGAGCCAGTGGAAGGCCAGCTGCATGTCGTTGTCGTAGGCGTTGAAGGGCGCGCCGGGGACGTGGGCGTCGTCGATCGCGCCGGTGATCCAGTCGATCGAGGTGCCGTCGCGGTCGATGGCGATGGGATGGTCGATGGGGCCGCTGTGCACGACGGTGCCGGGCTCCGGCGGTTCGCCGCAGACGCCGCTTTCGTCGTCCTCGAAGCTGCTGCAGAACACGCCGTCGACGACCACGGCCGGCGTGACCGTGAGGTGTACCGGCACCGCGATCATCGGCTGCATCGGATCGTTGGTGGCCACGCACAGGCTGGCGCCGTAGGTACCCACCTCCAGGCCCGTGGCATCGGCGGCGATCGGCACGTCGACGGATTCGCCTGCCACCACCGTGCCGTCGGGCTGCGAGGTGTGCAGCCACGGGATGTCGCTCGGCTTCGTGCAGTCGGGCGGTGCCGGTTCGTCGGCCAGTTCGACGATCATCGTCAGATGGAAGTCCGGGTAGCCGACCGCCGACGCGCGCGTCGGCACCTGAATGCCGCAATCCCACGCCGAGAAGAAGGTCGGGTGTGTCTCGGGCGTGGCGTTGGCGCCGGGATAGAACTGGCCGTCTCCGTCGACGCCGTCCGTGTGGTATTCGACCACGAGGTCCTTGCCGACGGTGTCGTCCACGACGCCGGTGATCGGCACCGTCACGGAGACGAGGCCGCTGTCGATCGTCGCGTCGGCCGTGCCGATCAGGGTCAGCGCGCTGGTGGGAATCGTATCCACCGGCGTGCCGTGCGGGAGCGTGTAGAGGTTGATCGTGATCGGCAGGCCCATCGGCCCGGTGTTGCCGGACGACACCGTGACGCTCGCGATCTCCGCCCGCGTGCCCACCTGCGGATGCTCGCCGAAGTAGAAGCGCCGCCACCAGCTGTTGGGCGCCGTGGCGACGTTCGCCAGGCCGCAGGACACGCCCTCGGTGCCGGGGCTGTTGTCGAACATCTGCGAGATCGTGCTCCAGCCGAGCACGGGCGCCGCGACGCTGTCGCCGCGCCACGGCGACTTCGACAGCGTGGCCCCCGCGAGCGCCGCCGCCGAGCGTGGCTGGCGCAGGTTGCGGTAGCTCGGCGGATTCGGGCGCGTGGCCGTTTCGGCGATCGCGTACGTGAGGTCGCTGCCGCCGACGTTGCCGATGCGCAGCGGGGCCGAGCCGGTGCCGCGCGCGGGCGCCGAGAGTTCCAGCGGGATCGGCGTCACGGTGGCGATCGGCGCACCGCCGCCGCCCGCGGTCACCTCGAGGCTCACCGGTACGGCGATCACCGGGCGCACCGGATCGTTGCTCACGATGCAGACGTTGGCCGCGTACGTGCCCGCGCCGAGGCCGGTGGCGTCGGTGGTCACCGTGACGTCGGTGCTGTCGCCCGGAGCCACGCTGCCGGCGGTCGGCGTCTGCGCCAGCCACGGGACATCCGCCGGATTGCGGCATTCGGGCGGCGCGGTGTCTTCGAGGGTCACGACCATGGTCAGGTGGAAATCCGGCACGCCGAGATTGGCCGCGGTCACGGGCTCGTCGAGCTCGCAACCGGCCGAGGACATGAAGGTCGGATGGGTTTCCGGTGTCGCGTTGGCGCCCGGGAAGAACTGGCCCTGGAAATCACCCACGCCGTCGGTGTGGTACTCGACCACGAGATCCTTGCCCGCGGTGTCGTCGATCACGCCGAACACCGGCACGACCAGCGAGACCAGGCCGCTGTCGATCGTCGTGCTGGCGCTGCCGATCAGCGTCAGGCCGGCGGTGGGGATGGTGTCCACCGGCGTCGCGTGGTCGATCGTGTAGAGGTTGATGGTGATCGGCACGCCAGCGGGTCCCATGCCGCCCGAGGACACCGTCACGCTCGTCACGCTGGCACTGGCGCCGACCTGCGCGTGCTCCTCGAAGTAGAAGCGTCGCCACCAGCTGTTGTCGGCCGTGCTCTCGCCGAGGACGCCGCAGGAGAGTCCTTCGTCGCCGGGCGTGTTGTCGTCCATCTGCGAGAGCGTCGTGCCGCCGGCGACGGCCGGAGGTGCGACGGCCACGACGCCGCTGCGCGCGGAGCGGTGCAGCGTGGCCGTGCGCGGTGCCGCGAGCTGGCGATGGCGTGCGAGCGCGGTCGTGTGGCTCGGCGGATCGAGGCCCGCGAGTCGTTCGACGAGGCTGAAGTCGAGCGTGCTGGCGCCGTTGTTGGCGATGGTGAGGTTGCGCGATTGCGAGGCGCCACTGGACACCGCGAAGTTCAGCACGGACGGGTTGGTGGCGATGAACGGCGGGTCGGCGGGCACGGGGGTCACGGTCAGGTCGACGGCCACGTCGATCGCGGCCTGATCCGGATCGTTGCTGGCGACGCACAGGCTGCCGGCGTACGCGCCTTCGGCCAGTGCCGCGGCATCGAGCGTCACGGCCACCTGCCCGACGCTGCCCGGCCCCGCGTTTCCGGACGCGTCGTCAAGCGCGAGCCAGGCGATGTCGCCGGGCTGTGCGCAGCGGCCTTCCGACACGGTGAAGCCCAGGTCGGCGCTGCCGGCATTGGTGATGCGCAGCGTCAGCGTCTGCGCCGTGCCCTGCATCAGCGTGCGCCTTATCGGATTGGGCGCCACCACGGCCGCCGGCTGGTTCGTACCGGCCTGGCCGGTGAAGAAGTAGCCCACGCCCTGCAGGAAGTTGCCGCCCGGGCTGGCTGCGGACGAGGCGAGCAGGACGGTGTCGCCGTCGATCGCGGCCGTCGATCCGAGCGAATCATTGGCGGCCGCGTCGCTCGCGACGAGCTTCTGCGCGTAGACCCACGCCCCGGCCGATTCGGTGAACACGTAGCCCGCGCCGGCCCAGGACTGGTCGTCGACGGTGGCGGCATTGGCACCGGCGACGATCGCGTCGCCGGTCATGCCCACCGAATAACCGAAGTTCGCGAACAGTTCGCCTTCGGGCGTGCGGATCGTGTGGGTGCGGCTCCAGGTCCCGTCGATCCCGGTGTAGACGTACAGGGCGCCTTCGGCATCCAGCGCCGGCGCGCCGACGACGAGGCGATTGCCGTGCGCCGCCAGCGACGAGCCGAACATGGAATAGACATCGCCGACGAGCTTCTGCGTCTGCACCCACGCGCCACCGCTGTGGCCGAAGAAGTACAACGCGCCCGGGAAATCGGCGCCTGCGAGCTGCGCGCTGACCACGAGGTTGGCATCGGCGAACGCGACGCGGTAGCCGAACGCATCGTGGTCGCGCGTGTCGACGCCGCGGATCTTCTGCACCTGCGACCAGGTGCCGCCCGCATCGGCGAACAGATAGGCGGCGCCGCGTGGATTGCCGGCGGTCTGCGCCTTGGGCGCGCCGACCAGCACCCGGTTGCCGGACAAGGCCACCGACCAGCCGAAGTTCTCGCCCGGACCGCCGTCGCCGGCGAGCAGCTTGGCGACCTCGATCCAGCGGCTGCCGTCGTGGCGAAACACGTACGCGGCGCCCCGTTCGGTCTGGCCGCCGACCGTCGCGCCGTCCGCACCGATGACCGCCGTGCTGCCGTCGAGGGCGATCGCGTTGCCGAAACGCGCGTTGTCGCCCGGCGCGCCGTCCGCCGCGACGAGCTTCTGCGTTTCAGTCCAGACACCACCGGATCGAGTGAACACGTAGACCGCACTGCGGCCGGTGGCGGTGTCGTTGGTACCGACCATGGCGGTGTCGCCGGACAGCGCCACCGATTCGCCGAAGCGCTGCAGCTCGGCGCCGTCGCTGGCGAGGATTTTCTGGTTCTCCGGCTGGACGACGGCCGGTGGCGCACCCCGTGGTGCCGCCACCGACGCGGCAGAGGCCGCCTGGCCCATGACCGTGCCGGCAGCGAGGACCGCGGCGGGCAGGCTGGTGATCACGGCAAACAACGCGGCACGCACGGCGATGTTCCCCCATCGTGTACTCATCACTCTCATCTGGATCGCCTTTGTGACGGTGTCTGGAGCCGTGCGCCCGCCTGTGACGGCGCGCAGCGGCGACGCCCGGCCAACTGGCCGGTCTGCAGCATGAAGCTCCCCCTCCCCGAGGACGCCGGACGCGCCGTTGCGGACCCGCGTCGGGCACGCCCGACAGCGGCGATCCGCGTGTGCGACACCGGTCGACGTCGCTGTCGATGGCGGAGCCGGCATGCACGGTCTTCGGCCTCCAACCTAGCTCCGGAGCCGCCTTGCCGCATGCGCCATGCGTTTGAATCGTGTTTGCGATGTCTTTCCGCGGGGTTTATTCCGCGTCACATCCGGATGCCGGCACGCAAGACCCGGCATCGCGCCTTCGTGGTGGCCGAGTCGCGTGACCGACACCGATGTCGCGAGCCCCCGACCCTGTCGCCGTGCATCGGTTCACGCGGACAGCTGCCGTCACGCGCTGGCGACGACGCCTGCGTGGAGATCGTTCACCCGGGGCATCACGGCACCGGCCCCGACTGGCCTTGCGTCATCGCTGCGGGTACGCTCCGGCACGTGACACGACGTCGATTCGGCACCTTCCTCATCGATCTTGCGGCGCGAGAACTGTCCGACGATGGCCGTCCGCTGCAACTGTCGCCACGCGTCTTCGATTGCATCGCCTACCTGAGCGCCCATCCCGACCGCGCCATCGGTCGCGACGAGCTCATGGCCGGCGTGTGGGGCAAGGCCGACGTGAGCGACTCCCAGCTCGCGCAGGTGATCCTGCGCGCGCGTCGCGCAGTGGGCGATTCGGGCGAGGCGCAGCGGGTGATCCGGACCGTGGCCGGCTTCGGCTACCGCTGGGTGGCCGAAACGACCGAGGACATCGGCGCTCCCGCACGCGATGTCGGGCCGACGCCCGCCCCGGACACGCCCGACGATGTTCCCGCCTCCGTTCCGCCCCGCGCCATCGCACGGGCCGGATGGTCGCCGCGACGCATCGCCGTCATCCTCTCGCTCCTGCTGCCGGTCATCGCGGCGGTGGCCCTGCTGTCTTGGCCCCGCAACGACACGAGGAGCGACCGGCCTGTCGCCGGCGCGGGCTCCACCACGGACGCGATGCGCCGCGCCGTCGCCGTCCTGCCCGTCACCGTCGACGCCGACGACGAATGGCGCTGGCTGCGCCTGGGCGCCATGGAATTCGTCGGCGAACGCCTGCGCAACGCCGGGCAGATCGTGGCGCCGAGTGAAACCGTCCTGTCGATCGCGCGTGGGGCAACCACCGCGCGGACGACCGTCGCGAACCTGCGCACGGCGCTCGACCTGCAATGGATCGTGGCGCCCACCGTGCGCAAATCCGATACCGGCTGGGTCGCACGCCTGGAGCTGAGCCCGCACGAGGGCGACACGCGCGAGTTCCAGGGCGAAGCCGCCGACCCCATCACAGCCACGCGCCTGGCCACCGAGCGCCTGCTCGCCGTCCTCGGTCCCGCCGACATCCCCGGCGACACGCTGCCCCCGCAGGCCGAGGAACTGCTCTCGCGCGTCGACGCGGCGCTGCTGGTGGACGATGCCGAAGGCGCCCGGCGCCTGCTGGCCACAACCTCCGACACCTTGCGGGCCACGCCCGAGGTGCAGCTGCGCGAGGCCACGATCCAGTTCACCGTCGGTCGCAACGACGACGCGGAGACGACCCTGCTCGCCCTGCTGCCGAGCGTGTCCGCCGAGAGCGACCCGCTGTTGCGCGCCCGCCTCCTCAGCCTCCTCGGTGGTGTGCACATCCGCATGGGCCGCGCCGCCGACGCCGAGCAGGACATGAACGCCGCGCTGGCACTGCTCGAACGCCTCGATGCCCCAGCCCTGCTCGGCAAGGCCTACATGCGCCGCGGCGTCGCGCGCGCGGGACTCGGCGACAGCGACGCTGCGCTGGCCGACCTCGCCCTGGCGCGCATCGCCATGGGCATCGCCGCCGATACCCTCGGCCAGGCGCTGGTGGAACTCAACGAAGGCGCGCTCCACGGCCAGCGCAACCATCCGGCCGATGCGCTGGCCAGCTTCATCCGCGCCGAGAAGCACTTCGAACGCTTCGACGTGCCGGGCGAACTCGCCAACGCCCTCACCAACCAGGTGCTCGCGCACCGACTGCTGCTGCAACCCGACGAGGCGCTCGCCGCCAGCGAGCGCAGCCTGCGCCTGCTTGGCCGCGTCGCCAGCATCGAGGCCACGCACCTGATCCAGATCCGCCGCGCGCAGGCGCTCGCCGATGTCGGCCGCTGGACCGAAGCCATCACCCAGTTCGAGGAACTCTCGCGCGCCGTCGACCACACCCGCGAGCAGGAAATAGGGGCGATGGCCGACACCGGACGCGCGCACATCGAACTGGCCCGCGCCCGGCCCGAAACCGCCCTGGCGCTGGCCCGACCCGTGGTCGACCTGTTGACCGCACCCGAATTCGCCAGCGTCCGTCAGGAGGCCTGGCTGGTGGCCATCGCGGCACAACGCGCGCTCGGACGCGAACGCGAAGCCACCGACATGCTCGCGGCCTTTCGGGCCTGGGCCGACGCCTCGGGCAACCCGGTGTTCGCCTTGCGCGGCCGCCTCGCCCAAGCTGAGCTGGACGAAGCCGCCGGCCGCACCGCAGAAGCCGACGCGCTCTACGCACAGGCGCTGGCCGAAGCGAACCGGGACAACGTGCCCGCCGGCATCGCCGACGTCGCGACCGCCTACGCCAACGCGCTGATCGCCCGCGGTGACCTCGAGCGCGCCGTCCCCGTCGTGGGCATCGTCGACCGCTACGCCGCGCGCAACTTCGATGCCGCCGTCCTGCAGGTGCGTCTGTACCGCGCACTCGAGCGCACGGAGGCCTGGCGCAGCGCGCTCGCGCGTGCACGCGCGCTGGCCGGCGAACGCCCCCTGCCGGCCGACATCCTCGTCGAACCCGCGCGGTCGGATGCAGGCGGCGCGATCCGCTGAGCAGCCACGCTGCGGATGTCCGGCGGCGCATGAAAAAGGCCACGACGCGCAGATGCACACTTTCGATGCGCGCCCGACACGCCGCTCGGACCCATCCTCGAAGACGCTTGAAAACCGGATCCGATGAACTCGGCGACGTCGATCACGCTTCAGGCCCTCGATCTCGACGCACCCTGTCGATGGTCATTCCGCATGCCGTCACCGACTCGTGCAGATCCGCTACACCACGGTCGCTCGAGCTTCTTGCCTTTCCCTGCGCATTTCAGGTGACGGGCGACGATGGTCGACGAGGTTGAGTCATGCTCGACATGTATGTACAGTGTGCACACAAGAGTGCAGGCAAGAGGACTTGTATAAGAGGACTCTTCTGCCTGAACTGATTAGGTAGAAAAGGAGCACTCGCCATGAGCGCCGCCGCAAGCAGAGTCATCAATTTCCGGGCCCCTGCCGCCAAGCAGGCGCTCATCGACCATGCCGTGGAAGTCAGCGGCATGAACCGCACGGAGTTCATCTTGGACGCCGTGTGCGAGAAGGCGCGCGAGGTGCTGGCCGATCAGACCCAATTCGCACTGAGCCGACAGGCCCTGCAGCGTTTCAATGCCCTGCTCGATGCGCCGCTGGCGAACAACGCGGCGATCCGTCGCTTGCTGGCTACGCCCGCGCCCTGGGAGCGCTGAATCTTGGCGCTCAGCGCCCCCAGTCCGCTCAGCGACGAGCATCGGCTGGAAGACTTCCAATGCACGGCGCCGGAGCTCACCAAGTGGCTGCTGGAACGCGCCCGCCAGAACCAAGCCTCGGGCGCATGCCGGTGCTTTGTCGTTTGCGACGAGCAACAGAACGTGGTGGGCTACTACGCGCTAGCGGCCGGCGCGGTATCGCATAAGCACGCGCCTGGTCGCATCCGTCGCAACATGCCCGATCCTATCCCGGTCATCGTGCTGGGGCGTTTGGCCGTGCACGTGGACATGACCGGACGGGGCATTGGTCAGGGTCTGCTCAAGGACGCCGTGCAACGGACGTTGCAGGCCAGTGAGCAGGTCGGCGCCCGTGCGCTGCTTTGCCATGCCATCGATGATGTAGCGAAGGCGTTCTATCTCAAGCACGGTTTCATCGAATCACCCATCCATGACATGACGGTAATGCTGCCGCTTAGGTGAGGCGTTTCGCTAACGTCGCCCCGGGTGAGACCGGCGAGTTCTAGCGGTTTGCAGAGTTCGCAGCAGGCGGCATCGTCATGCGTACGTTCGCAGTCATCACCTGATGAGGAGCGCGCGCTCCTTCGTGCCAGAAGCGATCGCTTCGGCGTACCATGCCGGCTGACGCCCGCGCCCGCTCCATTCCTGATGGGGCGACTTGGGATTGCGATACTTCTTCGGGACCTCGGCCTTCGTCTTGCGAGCAGGCTGACGCCCTTTCGTCCTCGAGCCGAACACCTGATCGATCGTCAGGCCTTCCTTCTCGATCATCGCGAAGACCTTCTCGCGAAGCACCTCGAGTGTCTGATTCTGCAGCTCGACCTGGCGCTGCTCCAGCTGGGCGCGCAGCTCGACGAGCTCCTTCGCGGAGAGCTTGTTCAGCGGGATGGGCATGGCGAATTCTCCAAAGGGCGGCCGGGATCGGGGGACATGCAGCCGATCCATGGTCGCACAAAGGCTCATCGCGCCCTGCTCGATCATGGGCCCACCAGGATTCGAACCTGGAACCAAGGGATTATGAGTCCCCTGCTCTAACCGTTGAGCTATAGGCCCGTAGCGGGTTTGCGGGCTGATGCGAGGGGCTTCGGCGCAATTGCGGTGCAATCGCGCCCTGTCTGCGACCGCCCCCCGCGTTGGCCGACCTGCGGCGCGCAGTGTACCGTCCCGCTCCCGAGGGGGCACGCGCGACGTAGGAACGCCGCCCACGCATACAGTTGCCACGGCCGTATCCGACGATGCGAATCCATCCGGCGCTGCAGGCCGGGCCTGTATCGAACGACGACGCATGCCATCGGGACTCGATACCGCGACGCCGCGGAACCTTTCCGTTGACGGGTCCATGCCCCCGGCGTAGGTTGGCCTCTCTTCTACCGCGCACGTCACGGCGACGCTCCCCTTGTCGGGGATCGCCTCCGTCCTGGGCCGCAATGGCCAGCGCGTCCACGGGTAGCCGAGCTGCACCATGCCGGGTTCCACCGGCCTACCGGACCATGACCATGTCATTCGTCGACGTCCCCGGCCTGGCGCCGGCGATGCGCCTGCGCGTCCCGAGCGCGCGACCGGGCGGCTTCGTCGTCCGGGTCGCGTGTCGGAGCCACGGGTCGTGCTGACCGATGCGGTCCACGTCCGAGGCGACGAGGTCGCCGACGACGGAAGCTGCCTTTCCGTCACGATCGAGCGCGAGGGAGCGGCGGGCTTCAGGGTCTCGGTCGGCCGCCACCATGCAGCGGTCGAACCGGCCGAGCCCATGCTCAGCGATCGCGTGAGCGTCAGCTTCACGACATCCTCGGATGCGGACGACTTCTTCCGCGGATGGCCGTACCACGCTCTCGTCATGGAGGCGCTGGCATCACCGTCGTGGGCAGCGTCCTCACCGGCATGAAGCGCGCGACGACGGGTCAGCCTCCGGAATCCCGCAACGGCGTGCACCGACCCGTGACCGCGGCCCACAGGACGTGGGCACGCAACGTGGTGACGAGCCGCGACGCGGCGATCGCGGCCCGCATGGGCTTCGCCGTGGAGATCGTGAAGCAGGGACGCGCGCTCGACGAACTGATCGCCAGCCTCATCGAAAGAGGTGGCGCGATCGGCGCATTCGACGCCGCGGTACAGACCTTCGGTCACCATCTCGAGGCCTTGAGACCCCATCTCGTCGCGCTCGCGGAACTGCGTCGCAATCCGGCTCGGTAGATCCGCATCACACGACGATGGTCGTGCCGATGGCGGAAGTGCCACGTGCCGGGCACGAAACCGCCGCTGGCACGTGAAACGCCCCGTCCCACTCGCAAGGAGAGCACCTTGGCATCGCCCGAAGACCGATCGTTGCGTGTGCGGTCCGATCAACTCGCCGCGAGGATCGACATCGTCGATTCGGTGATCGCGACGCAGCAGGATGCGACGCTGACCAGCCAGCAGACGAAAGTCGTGCTGATGGCCGCGGTGGTGGCCCTCTACGACGCGCATCCGGACAAGGCGCGACTGCACGCGTCGTTCCAGTGCGCCTGGAATGTCGCGCGCGGTGCGCTCGGGGTTCCGGACATGCCGGACGAGAACAACGAGGAGGCGCTGTCGCTGGTGCGCCAGCTGAGCGGCGCCTTGCGCAAGATGATCCTCTGACGCCGCACGCGCCCCGTGGAACGACCGCCAAGGGACTCGGCGGCACCGACTGCGGTCGGCGGTTCGGCGAGACGACCGCTTCCGGAGCAGCCTCGGAAACCACGGGTGCCCCTCTTCCGCAGGTCTGATGCCACGCGTGGACGCGACGCTCACGGCGCCCTACGATGCGCGACCTCCCAAGGCATCCCTCGGTCATGAGCCCCAGAATCTACGGGACGCCTTCCACGAGTGCCCTTGCGTCATTCGAAGTCGACGAGCTCGGCCCCGATCCGCGCGCCATCCTCGCCGGGGTGCATCCTGCGCTCGTCGCCACGCGCACCTCACCGTCACCGGCCGGCTTCGCCTGGTACGGACTGGGCGCGCCCGCCCTGCCCGGCGTCCAGCAGGCCGCGGTCGTCGGCAGGGCGCTGTGCGTGCTGCAGAGTGCTGCGGCAGCAGGCGACCTGGTCGATTTCCGGATCGTGACGGGGGCCTACCTCACCGATCTCGCACGTCCTGTCGAGTAGCGGCTCCTGCGCGGCCCGGGACGGAGGTTCGCCTTGCCGGACGGGAGCATGATCCCCTGCATCCCCGACGCGCCGCAGGCGGGAGCAAGCCTCCCCACGGTCGTCCGCCATCACACCGTCGGCGCCGTCATCGTCATATCGGCGCTCAGCGCCCGTTTCGCATTGCCGTTGCCTACTCCGTGGACAAGGAGGGCTGCGGACATGGCGATGTACTTCGTGGCATACGATGCACACGCCGAGCGGGACGATGCGCGCATCAAGGCCGCGCTCGCGCCGCTCGGCATCCCGATCCTGAAGTCGACGTGGCTGGTCGAGTACAAGGGTTCGGCGGCGCAACTGTGCGAGGCGCTCAGCGCGCGCCTGCAGTCGCGCGACGCGCTGGCGATCATGCAGATCGTGCCGAATGCGGACTGGTCGGTCTTCAACGAGGCCAAGGGTGCGCACGCGTGGCTGCGCAGCCGCATCCACTTGTGACGCGCCCGGTGCGCTCAGCGAAGGTCCGGGAAGTCGTCGCCGCAGGGTGATGCGGCGACGGCGGAGGCCCACTCCCGCAACCAGGCGGCGGGTTGGTCGAGCGGCGTCGACAACGTGATCGGCACGAGCCTGACCGCGCCGTTCCACGGCAGTGCGTCGACGCAGTACGTGCGCAGCGTGCGTTCGCCTGCGAGCGTGATGCCGCCGAGGCGCTCGAAGTGCTCGACGACGACGGGCTCGAACGGCGTGGTGACCATGATGCTGCCCGCGTGCGGGTTGACGGGCACGACACCGCCCTGCCCCATGCCGCCCTGGGCGTTGCGCGCGAACGTGGCCGTGTGCAGCGTGTCCGCGGCGAGCACGAGACCGAACTCGCCGCGCGCATGCAGCGTGCCGGCCTCCGCGACGAGGCTAGGCAGCAGGTCGCGCATCGCGAGGCCGGCCTCGCGCCACGATTGCGTCGCGACGGCAAGATGGATCGCGAACACGGGCAGCAGGATCGTTGCGCAGGCATGCAGCGCACGTGGGCGTGTGGCGTAGGCGAACGGCAGGAACAGCGCGATCGCGAGCCAGGCGCCGGTCACGTAGAACAGCCGTGCGCCGAAGCCGGTGGTCTCGACGCCGGTGAAGTGCACGACGATCGCCGCGGCCGTTCCCGCCGCGGCACCGAGGGGTAACAGCCACGCGCGCACGAAACGCCCGGCCTGCCACGCGACCATGGCACCTGTTGCGAGCACACCGAGGGCGGTCGCGACGAGCACGCCGGCGTATGCGCCGAACGGCTGTGCAAGCACGGGTGCGAAACCGGCGAGGCGCTGCGTGATGATGCCGACGTCGAAGGCCTGCAGCGGCGCATGCACCTCGTAGACCTGCACCGCGTGGCCGAACAGATGCCGGCGCAGCACGAAGTAGGCGACGAGCATCGCGAGCGCAGGCAGCACGTCGCGCACCTCGCGCAGGACGGGACCGATCCACGCGCGCCATCCTGGCATCGCGGGTGCAGGCATCGCGACCAAGGCGACGACGAGCATGAGCCCCGGCGTGAGGATCGCGGGCTCCTTCGAGGACAGCGCGAACGCGAGCGCGAGCAGGCTGGCGAGATGCGCGCCATCGAAAAGACGGCGGCGCGCGAGATGACGCTCGCACGCGACGAGCATGCCCGCGAGCGCGAGCTGGTCGAAACGCGCGGCGATCCAGACGCTGGCCTCGGGCGCGAGCGGGTAGAGCCAGAACGCGGCCGCGGCGAACCACGCGACGGGTGGCGTGCGTTCCGCTGCGGTGATGCGGCGCACGAGGCGCAACACGAACCATCCGTTGAGCAGATGCAGCAGCGCGTTGCCGATGCGCCAGCCGGCGGGTTCGTAACCGGCGTGCAGCGCGCTGACGATCCAGCTGGCGAGGCCCATCGGGCGGTAGAAGCCGTTCTGCAGGCCTTCCGCCTGCGTGAACGCGCCGAACAGATACGCCAGCGCGCGCCCTTCATCGAGGACGCGGTGTGCATGGCGGACGAGGCTGACATCGTCGCCGAGGAAGCCGCCGCTCCACGTGCCCGCGCACAGCGCGAGCATCACCGCGGCAGAAAAAAGGGCGGCCGTGGTGGCCGCCCTCGTGTGTCGTTCGCGATCCATCGCGTGGTGGCTCGTGCGTTATTCGAGATCGAGGAACGAGCGCAGCTGCTCCGAACGGCTCGGGTGGCGCAGCTTGCGCAGTGCCTTGGCCTCGATCTGGCGGATGCGCTCGCGCGTGACGTCGAACTGCTTGCCGACCTCTTCGAGCGTGTGATCGGTGTTCATGTCGATGCCGAAGCGCATGCGCAGCACCTTGGCCTCGCGCGGCGTGAGGCCGCCGAGCACGTCGCGCACGGTCTCCATGAGGCCGATGTTCGTCGAGGACTCGATCGGCGAAACGATCGAGATGTCCTCGATGAAGTCGCCGAGGTGCGAATCCTCGTCGTCGCCGATCGGCGTCTCCATCGAGATCGGCTCCTTGGCGATCTTGAGCACCTTGCGGATCTTGTCCTCGGGCATCTCCATCTTGACGGCCAGTTCTTCCGGCGTCGGCTCGCGACCCATCTCCTGCAGCATCTGGCGGCTGATGCGGTTGAGCTTGTTGATCGTCTCGATCATGTGCACGGGGATGCGGATCGTGCGCGCCTGGTCGGCGATCGAACGCGTGATCGCCTGGCGGATCCACCACGTGGCGTAGGTCGAGAACTTGTAGCCGCGGCGGTATTCGAACTTGTCGACCGCCTTCATGAGGCCGATGTTGCCTTCCTGGATGAGGTCGAGGAACTGCAGGCCGCGGTTGGTGTACTTCTTGGCGATCGAGATCACGAGGCGCAGGTTGGCCTCGACCATCTCCTTCTTCGCGCGGCGGGCCTTGGCCTCGCCGATCGACATCGCGCGGTTGATCTCCTTGATGTCGGCGACCGACAGGTACAGCGTGTTCTCGATCGAGACGAGCTTGTTCTGCTCGCCGACCAGCGCGTCGCGGTGCGTCTTGACCGCCGGCGACCACTTCTGGCGCTTGCGCGCGAGTTCCTCGGCCCACTCGAGATTGGTCTCGTTGGACGGGAACATCTTGAGGAAGTCCTTGCGCGGCATCTTCGCCTGCTTGATGCAGACGTCCATGATCAGGCGCTCGTGGTGGCGGATGTTGCTCACCACCTCGCGCAGCTTGCGCACGAGGCCGTCGATGAGGATCGCCGGCAGCTTGAGCTTGAGGAACTCCTCGGCCATCGACTCGCGCAGCTTCTGCGTCTTGCGGTCGGCGATGCCGTGCTTCTCGGCGGCCTTCTGGAACTTCACGTAGCCCTGGCGCAGCTCGTCGACGCGGCGCGCGACCTCGACCGGGTCGGGACCCGTGTCGACCGTCGTCGTTTCCTCGTCGCCGCTCTCCTCGTCCTCTTCGGCCTCGGCCTCGTCGTCGCTGGCAGCCGCCGGCTCGGGCACCGCGACTTCCGGCTCCTCGAGATCGGCGAAGCCCGCGATCACCTCGGACATGCGCTTCTTGCCCTCGCTGACCTGGTCGTACTCCTCGACCAGCAGCTGGATCGACCACGGGAAGCTCGCCAGCGCGGACTGGACCTGGTTGAGGCCTTCCTCGATGCGCTTGGCGATCGCGATCTCACCCTCGCGCGTGAGCAGCTCGACCGTGCCCATCTCGCGCATGTACATGCGCACGGGGTCGGTCGTGCGGCCGACCTCGGCGTCGACGGCCGACAGCACCGCCACGGCCTCTTCGGTCGCGGTCTCGTCGTCGCTCGATGCCGTGGCGGTGGCGCGCAGGGTCTCCGTATCGGGTGCGATCTCGTGCACCTCGATGCCCATGTCGTTGATCATGCCGATGATGTCTTCGATCTGTTCGGGATCGACGATGTCGTCGGGCAGGTGATCATTCACCTCGGCGTAGGTCAGGTAACCCTGCTCCTTGCCCTTGGTGATGAGCATCTTGATATCGGTGGTTTGCTGCTCCTGGATGTGCTCGCTTGCCATGAAGATTCCGCTGTTACCTTAAGCAAAGACTCGGAAGTATAGGAGCCGCGTCAAGGGCATCCCAAACTATTGATTTGAAAGGATTCAAACGTTTTCAGCCGCTGTCGCGGCGAGGCGTGGGGCGCGGACCGTTCAGGCGGGCGCGACGCGCAGGTGGAACGTGACGGGCCCGTCGTTGACGAGGCTGACCTTCATGTGGGTACGGAAGCGCCCGGTTTCCACCCGCGGATGCACCTGGCGTGCGAGCTCGACCACGCGCGCGAACCAGCGCTCGCCCTCCTCCGGGCTCGCCGCGCCCGAGAAGCCGGGCCGGGTGCCGCTCGAGGTGTCGGCCGCGAGCGTGAATTGCGAGACCAGCAGCAAGCCGCCGCCGGTGTCGCGCAGCGAGCGGTTCATGCGGCCCTCGTCGTCGCCGAACACGCGGTAGCCGAGCAGACGCTCGACGAGGCGCGCCGCCTGGGCCTCGCCGTCGCCCCGTTCCACGGCCACGAACGCGAGCAGGCCCGCCCCGATCGCACCGACCGTCTCGCCGTCGACGTCCACGCGGGCACTCTCGACCCTCTGCAGCAGTGCGATCACGGGCGTCCTCCAGCGGCAAACCGCCATGCTCGCCGCGGCCCGCAGGGGCGGTCAACGGGCACGATGCCGCTAAGATGGGGGTCGTCCGCACGTCCGCCTCCTCTGCATGATCCTGCGTTTCCGCCTGCTCTACGCCCTGCTCTCGCTGGCCGGCCGCCTGCCCCTGCGCACGCTGCATGCGCTCGGCGCGCTGGTCGGCAAGGCTTACTGGCGGGCCAACGGCCGCGAGCGCCGTGTCACCGAAGCCAACCTCCATCTGCTCCAAACGCGTCATGGCGTGGAATCAGGACAGATCCGCTCACGTGACGTGCTCGCCGAGACCGGCAAGTCGGCACTCGAGGTGGCCAAGGTGTGGTCGGGTCGCCCCGGCGACGCGCTCGCGCTCGTGCGCGAGGTGCGCGGCGCCGAGCTGTTCGATGCCGCGATCGCGGCCGGCAAGGGCGTGATCGTCGCCGCGCCGCACCTCGGATGCTGGGAGCTGCTCAACTACTGGCTGGCCGCGCGCACCCCGCTCGCGATCGTGTACCGGCCGCCGCGCAATCCGCACCTGGAGCCGTTCCTGGTCAAGGCACGCGGCGCGCTCGAGGTCGAGCAGGTGCGCGCCGAGGGCAGCGGCGTGCGCACGCTGTACCGGCGCCTCAACGCGGGCGGCGTGGTCGGCATCCTGCCGGATCAGCAGCCCAAGCAGGGCGAGGGCCAGTTCGCGCCGTTCTTCGGCGTCGAGGCGCTGACCATGGTGCTGGTGCCCCGCCTTGCCGAGCGTACCGGCGCGACGGTCGTGTTCGCGTTCGCGGAGCGCCTGCCGCACGGAGAGGGTTTCCGCATCCACGTGCTGCCGGCACCCGACGGCATCGCCAACGCCGACCTGCGCGTGGCCTGCACGGCGCTCAACCGCGGCGTCGAGACCTGCGTCGAACGCGCGCCGCTGCAGTACCAGTGGCATTACAAGCGCTACTCGATCCGCCCGGATCCGGACGAGCCGAACCCCTACGCGCGGTCGCGCTGACCCCCTGTTCGCGGGGTACCGGCTGCGCGGGCCGCTGCCTAGCATCGCGGTCCACGGTGCGCACCGGTCCGCGCGCCGATGCACCAGGGGAAATCCATCGATGTCCATGTCCACTTCCGCGCGCCTTCGCGGGCGCCGCGCCCTCGCGCTGCGCGCCGCGATCGCCCTCGCCGTCGCGGCCCTCTCCACGCCCGCGCTCGCCGTGTTCCAGAACGGCGGCTTCGAGCAGAACAGCTTCGCCGGCTGGACGCTCGACGGCGGCACCAACCCCGGTCTCGCCGGCAGCCCGCCGTTCACGGGGGCGAGCGTGACGATCAATCCGGGCGCCGCAGGCCCCGCCGACATCGTCGGACAGGTCGCCGACCCACGTGCGCCGACGATCGCGCTGCCGCGTGCCGGCGACCACACGGCACGCCTCAACGACGAAGGCGGCGGCGCACTCGTGACGCGATTGACCCAGATCGACACGCTCACCGCAGCCGACATCGATCCCGCCGACGGCCTGCCCCACCTGCGCTTCGCGTTCGCGCCCGTCATGGACGATCCGAATCACGCGCCGCACGAGCAGCCGTACTTCTATGTGTCGGTGCGCAACCTCGCCGACAACACGGTGCTGTTCGAGCAGTTCGCCTACTCGGGCCAGCCCGGCGTGGACTTCCTGCAAGGCACCGGCAACTGGAAGTACCTGCCGTTCCAGGACGTCGACGCGGTGCTGCCCCTGTCGGCGATCGGCCAGCCGATCGAGCTGACCGTGATCGCGGCGGACTGCTCGCTCGGCGGGCATGGCGGTTACGTCTACGTCGACGGCTTCGGCTCGGCACCGGTCGGCCAACCCGGCGGCGGCACCGGCGCGCCGGCGGTCGAGCTGCCGGTCGGCCATCCGTTCGCACTCGCGGCGCTCGCCGCCCTGCTCGCGGCGGCAGGCTGGCGTCGCGCACGCACCGTTTGACGACACCACGACAGGACGCGCGGCGCTCGCCCCGCCGCACCCGACCAGGGAAGGTCGCCCATTCTCACGACGGCGCGACGAGCCCGCGCCGCGTCGCCTCGAGCGTGGCCTCGGCACGCGAGGTCACCGCGAGCTTGCGGTAGATGTCCTTCACGTAACCCGCGGCGGTGTGGCGCGACAGCGCGAGCGCCTCGGCGACCTCGGGTACCGTGTAGCCCTTCGCGATGAGGCGCAGCACCTCGGTCTCGCGCGCGGTCAGCACGACCGCCGGCACCGACGCGTCAGGCGCGGGCTGGAAATGCCGCAGCAGACGCCGCGCGATCGACGGCGACAGCGGCGGGCGCCCCTCGGCGATGCCGCGCAGCATGCCCGCGAGCGCGTCGGTCGGCTGGTCCTTGAGCACGTAGCCCTGCGCGCCCGCGTGCAAGGCCGGGAACAGATGCGCATCGTCGTCGAACACGGTCGCGACGACGCAGGTCGTGCCCGCGGCGTGCAGGCGTTCGATCAGCGTGACGCCGGAGCCGTCGGGCAGGCCGAGATCGACGATCGCGAGCGGTGCGGGTGCCGCACGCAGGCCTTCCGCGAGGCTGCCCGCGAACGCGATCGCGATGCCCGGGAACGCGAGGCCGAGCGCCTGCGCGAGCCAGTCGCGGCTCGAGGCGAGGTCGTCGACGACGAGCGCATGCGACAGCGTCATGGCGTGCCCCCGATCGGCACCGCGAGCACGACCTTGGTGCCGCCTTCGGTGCCCGGCGTCCAGCGGATGTCGCCCTCGAGCTCGGCCGCGCGCTCGCGCATGCCGCGCAGGCCGCTGCCCTCCTTGGGCGATGCCGGTGCGCCGTCGCCGTCGTCGGTGAGGTCGAGCACGAGCTGGTCGCCGCTCAGGCCGATGCGCACGCGCACGCGACGCGCCTGCGCATGCCGGATCACGTTGCTGATCGCCTCGCGCGCGATGCGGTAGAGATGCAGCGCGCGGGCGTGGTCGAGCGGTGCATCGGGCAGGTCCGGCCGCTCCTGCCAGGCGAGGCCGATGCCGACCGCGGCAAGACGTTGCGAAGCCTCGGCACGGATCTCGCCGAGCACCTCACCCAGTGTTCCGGGCGTGCCGCGCGAGCGCGTGACGACATCGCGCAGGTCCTGCAGCGCGGCACGCGCGCGATCGCCGTACTCGGGCGTCGGCGCGGCGTGGATCAGGCCGAGCAGACGCGCACCGAGATCGTCGTGCAGGTCGCTGTGGATACGCTCGCGCTCGGCGGCAGCCGCCTGTTCGCGCGCACGCGCCTCGCGCTCGGCCAGCAGTGCGAACAGCTGCACGCGCTCGGCTTCGAACACGCGCCGCTCGAGACGCAGGCGCACGAACGCGAACGTGGCCGCGGCCACCGCGACGAGCGCCACGACGAGCGCGATCGTCGCGAGGCTCACGGCGTGCGCCTCGTCGACGATGCAGAGGCGCCGGCCAACGCCGCGAGGCGTTCGGCCGCGGCCTTGGTGCGTGCGTGGTCGGGTCCGAGCACGGCGGCGAGACGCGCATGCGCGGCCTCGAGCGCGGCACGCGCCTCGTCCACGCGACCGAGCCGACCGAGGCACAGCCCCTGGTTGCTCATGAAGATCGCCGTGTTGACGTGGTCGGCACCGAGCGTCGCACGCGAGGTGTCGACGAGCGTGCGGAATTCCGTGCAGGCCTCGTCGACGCGGCCCGCATCGAGCAGCAGCATGGCGAGGTTGTTGCGCGGCGCGAGCGTCGACGGATGCGTCTCGCCCGCGCGCTGCTGGATCGCGACGAGGCGCCGGTACATCGCCTCGGCGGCGTCGACCTGGCGGTCCTCCTCGAGCAGATAGGCGAGCGTGTTCATCGCCGCGAGCGCCTGCACGTGGGCCTCGCCGAACTGCTTCTCGAAGCCGGCCAGCGACTCGCGTGCCAGCGCGATGGCCTCGGCACGGCGCGGCGTGCCGGCGAGCGCGTTGGCCAGCGACTGCATGGTCGTCAGGGTCGCCGCGTGGGTGTCGCCGAGCACCTCGCGCTGCGCGGCGAGCACGGCCTCCGTTTCGGCGATCGCCTCGTCCTGGCGGCCGCGCGCGGCGAGCACGAGGGCAAGCTTGTGGCGGCTCGCGAGCGTGGCCGGCGCGCGCTCGCCGAGTTCGGCACGACGCGTCGCGAGCACCTCGCGAAGCAGCCGCTCGGCCTCGTCGAGCTCGCTGCGCTCGCGCAGCAACGACGACAGGTTGCTGCGCGCGATGTCGAGCGTGGCGGCGAGCTCGTGCGCGGCCACGGGATCGGTCGCATCGACGGCAGGCGCGTCGGCGAGGATTGCGCGGTAGGCGCGCATCGCGGCGTCGACGTCACCGTCGTCGTCGTCGATGCGTGCGGCGCTGAGCGCGAGGCCGAGACGTGCCAGAGGTGTCGCGTCGGGCCACGCGGCGCGTGCGTCGGCGATCGCGGTGCGCGCCTCGTCGAAACGTGTGAGATCGGTCAGGACGACGGCGCGCTGGCGCAGAAGGCGATGGCGTCCTTCGGCATCGTCGTCGGTGGCCAGCGCGAGCGCTCGCGTGTTGAGTGCGAGCGCATGCTCGTAGTCGCCGAGCGAACGCCGCGTCGAGGCGAGGGTCGTCGCGACCGCGCGCTCGACGGCCGGTGCGCCGGCACGCGCGAGGCTGCGCTCGGCTTCGTCGACGACCTCGTCGACGGTCGGTGCACGACCGCGTGAGACGTCGGGATCGGCCGACGCGAGCATGCGCTCGAGGAACGCGACCACCGCAGCGCTCTCCTGCGCGCGCTGCTCGGCGAGCACGCGCGCGCGCTGTTCGGACCAGGCCGCGCGCAGCGACACGATGCTCGCGACGAGCAGCACGAGGAACGTGATCACGGCCGCCGCGGTCAGCGCGCGGTAGCGGCGCACGAAGCGTGCGGCGAGATACGTCCGCGTCGGCGGACGCGCCGACACGGGGCGATGCGCGAGCACGCGCTCAAGGTCGTCGGCGAACGCGGCCATGCTCGCGTAGCGGCGCGCGGGATCGGCCTCGAGCGCCTTCATGACGACGGTCTCGAGGTCGCCACGTGCCTGCGGCGCGACGCGGCCGAGCGGCATCGGCAGCTCGCGACGCACGATGTCGAGTGCCTCGAACAGCGTCGAGGTGGTCAGGCGCGGATGCGGCAGGCAGCCGGCGACGAGTTCGTAGGCGACCGCGCCGAGCGCGTAGACGTCGCTGGCCACGTCGACGCGGCCGCCGCCGAGCTGCTCGGGGCTCATGTACGGCACGGTGCCGAGCACCTGGCCCGCGAACGTGAGGCCTTCCGCGCCGTCGTCGCGCAGGCGTGCGATGCCGAAATCGAGCACCTTGGGGCGTCCCTCGGCATCGACGAGGATGTTGCCGGGCTTGAGATCGCGGTGGATCACGCCGCGCGTGTGCGCGTAGTGCACGGCACGCGCGACCGCGGCGACCAGCGCGATGCGCGCGGCGGGATCGGGATGCGACTGCTCGACATGCGTGCGCAGGTCGACACCCGGCACGTACTCCATCGCGAGCCACGGCACGGTCGTGCCTTCGAGCGTGGCCTCGCCGGCCGCGTACAGGCGTGCAATGCCCGGATGCTCGAGGCGTGCGAGCACCTCGATCTCCCGGTGCATGCGCTCGATCACCGCAGCCGACACGCCGCGCACGACCTTGAGCGCGACTTCGCGCACCGGATGCGATTCGACGGCCAGCCAGACGCGGCCCATGCCGCCCTCGCCGAGCAGGCGCACGAGCCGGTACGGCCCGATGACCGGCGCGTCGGGCGTGGCGGCGCCGTGCCCGACGGGCAGCGTCGTGTGGTAGTGCGTGGACACGTGGTGTTCCCCTTCCCCAGGGGCCGATCCTGCCACAACCGCGGCGCGCGCTGCGGGGCGCGCGGAATTCAGCTCGCCGGCTTGCGCAGCCGGCGCAGGAACACCTCCATCTCGCGCGCGGCCTGCTGGTCGCCGCGGGCACGCGCGACCTCGATGCCTTGCGTCCACGCGGCTTCGGCTCCGGTGGTGTCGCCGAGGTCGACGAGCGCGCGGCCGAGCAGCTTCCACGCCGCCGAATAGGTCGCATCGAACCCGGTGGCGGCGCGCAAGGCCTCCGCGGCACCGGCCGCGTCACCGGCCGCGAGCAGCGCGTTGCCGATCGAGAAGCGCAGCAGCGCGCCGTCGCGCGGCCCGCCGACCTGCGCACGCAGGCGCGCGACCATGTCGCCGTTCACGGCGCGGCCTCGCGCAGCAGGCGGTGGATGTCGTGCGTGACGACGCCGACGTCGCGCGGCGGCGGCGCGAAGTAGCTCGGGTGCGCGAGCGTGCGCTGCATGTCCTCGCGGCCGCTGTCCCAGTGGCCGCGCATCGACAGCGGGCTGAACGCGTAGTCCTTGTACTGCTCCTCGTACGGCTTGGCGCGGTAGATCAGGTGCACGATCGTGTGCACGCGGTCGCACATCCACGGCCGCACGTCGTCGAGCAGGCCGGGCGGAAGATCGTCCTCGTGCACGCGGCGCACGAGTTCGGCGAGCGCGACGCGCAGCTTCTGCAGGCGCTCGACCATGTCGGTACCGAGGCGCGTACGGCTCGAATACTGGATGTCCTTCTGGCGCTCGAACACGTCGGGCAGCGTCGCGGGCACGTCGCCGCGCGCGCTCCACAGGTCGACCTGCAAGGCCAGGGTGTCGCGGCGCGGCTGCTCGCCGAGCACGTGCTGCAGCGGCGTGTTCGAGACGATGCCGCCGTCCCAGTAAGCCTCGCCGTCGATCTCGACCGCCGGGAACGCGGGCGGCAGCGCGCCCGAGGCCATGATGTGCTCCGCGCGCAGCTTCATGCGCGAGGAATCGAAGTAGACGACATTGCCGGTGCGCACGTTGACCGCGCCGACCGACAGGCGGGCGCCGCAGCCGATGCGGTCGAAGTCGACGAAGCGCTCGAGCGTGGCCTTGAGCGGAGCGGTGTCGTAGAAGCTCGTCGCCGCCGCGCTGCCTGCGGGCTGCAGGAACGGCAGCGTGTGGCGCGCCTCGAAGAAGCCGCGCTGGCCATGCGCGATCGCGTCGACCGCGGCGAGCGCACCGGTCCATGTCGCGACACCGTTGCCGGGCCACGCGCCGAGCGTGTCGCGCATCAGCGCGCCGGGCCATGCGAGCGGACTCGCCGGCTGCACGACGAGGTCCCAGAACGCGTGCAGCCGCTCGACGCGATGCGCAGGCGCGTTGCCGGCGAGGATCGCCGCGTTGATCGCGCCGATCGACACGCCGGCGAACCAGTCCGGGCGGATGCCGGCCTCGTGCAAGGCCTCGTAGACGCCGGCCTGGTAGGCACCGAGCGCGCCGCCGCCCTGCAGCACGAGCGCGACCTGCTCGAAGCGCGCGGCCAGCTCGGCCGGGCTCGCCGTCTCGACGCGCGGGGCCGCGCGACGCGGCGCGCGTGCACTCATTGCATGTGCCAGCCGTGGCTGACCGTGATGCTCTGGCCGGTCAGCGCATTGGTCTCGAACGCGGCGAGAAACAGCGCGAGGTTGGCGACGTCGTCGACGGTCGTGAACTCGGTGTCGACGGTGTCCTTGAGCATGATCGTCCTGACGACATCCTCCTCGGAGATGCCGAATGTCTTGGCCTGCTCGGGGATCTGCTTTTCGACCAGCGGCGTGCGCACGAAGCCCGGGCAGATCACGTTGGCGCGCACGCCCTTGGGGCCACCTTCCTTCGCGACGACGCGGGCGAGGCCGAGCAGGCCGTGCTTGGCGGCGACATACGGCGCCTTGAGCTTGGAGGCCTCGTGCGAATGCACCGAGCCCATGTAGAGGATCGCGCCGCCCTGGCCGCGTGCGTACATGTCCTTGAGGCAGGCACGCGTGGTCAGGAACGCGCCGTCGAGGTGGATCGCGAGCATCTTCTTCCACTCGTCGTAGGCGAATTCCTCGACCGGTTTGACGATCTGGATGCCCGCGTTGGAGACGAGGATGTCGACCTTGCCGAAGCGGCGCACGACCTCGGCCACGCCAAGGTCGACGTCGTCTTCGCTGGTCACGTCCATCTTCACGCCGATCGCCTTGCCGCCGGCCGCTTCGATCTCGCGCGCGGTCGCGCTGGCGCCGTCGAGGTTGAGGTCGGCGATCGCGACGGCCGCGCCGTGCTGCGCGTAGACCTCGGCGATGCGCCGGCCGATGCCGCTGGCCGCGCCGGTGACGAGTGCGACCTTGCCTTCGAGTGTCATGGGTGTCTCCTGCAGGGGAAGGGATGCGTGGCCCGCCGCGCGCGCGGCGACTGGGACGTCGCGCGGCGCGGCGCGGTTCCCGCCGCGGCCGTGCAGCGCGGCCGAATGCCGCAGCGAACCATGGCCGCGGGCACCACGTCCATCGGCCGAAAGTCCGATGGACGCGACGAGCCTCGCACGCGCGCGTGACGGCGCGCCGTCAGTCCTCGCGCCCGGCCAGCTTGGGGTCGACGCCGAGGTCCTTCAACTTGCGGTAGAGATGGGTGCGCTCCATGCCGACCGCCTTGGCGAGCTTGCCGACGCTGCCGCCGGCCTCGTTGAGCTGGTGCAGCAGGTAGGCGCGCTCGAACTGCTCGCGCGCCTCGCGCAGCGGCAGCGCGAAATCGACCTCGAGCCCGCGCGGCGCGTCGCTGCGTGCCGCCGGCGTGGCCGGCGCGGCGCTGCCGAGGGCGAGTTCGAGTTCGTCGAGGGCGACATCGGGCGCGTTGCCGAGGATCAGCAGGCGCTGCACGAGGTTGCGCAGCTCGCGCAGGTTGCCGGGCCACGGGTAGTGGCGCAGGCGGTTCTGCACGGCGACCGGGAAATGCCGGTACGGCAGCTTGTCGCGGTTGGCGAAGAAATCCGCGTAGTAGCGCAGCAGCTCGGGGATGTCCTCGACGCGCTCGCGCAGCGGCGGCACGGTCAGCGGCACGACCTTGATCTGGTAGTAGAGCTCGTCGCGGAAACGCCCGGCCTGTACCGCGGCCTCGAGATCGTGCGAGCTCGCGGCGATCACGCGCACGTCGATCGGCACGGCCTCGTGCGCACCGCAGCGCAGCAGCGCGCGGCGCGCGAACACGCTCGACAGTCGCAGCTGCAGCTCGGGATCGAGGTCGGCGACGTCGTCGAGATAGAGCGTGCCGCCGTTGGCCTGCTCGATGAGGCCGTACTGGATCGCGGTGCCGTCGTCGGTGCCGAACAGCGCGCTGGCCGCGTGGTCGCGCGCGATCGACCCCGGTGCGACGGTCACGAACGGACCGGCGCGGCGTGCGCTGCGCTCGTGCAGCCAGCGCGCGAGAGCCTCCTTGTCGGTGCCGGGCTCGCCCTGCACGAGGATCCAGGTGTCGTGCGCGGCGAGCTTCTCGGCCTGCGCCTTGAGCGCCTGCATCGAACGGCTCGTCGCGACCGGATCGAGCGGCACCGCGAGCTGGCTGCGCAGGCCCTCGTTCTCGCGGCGCAGGCGGCTCGCCTCGAGCGCGCGCTCGACGGTCAGCAGCAGCTTGGCCAGCGAGATCGGCTTCTCGACGAAATCGTAGGCACCCAGGCGCGTCGCCTCGACGGCGGTCTCGACCGTGCCGTGGCCGCTCATCATGATGACCGGGCACGGCAGGCCGCCACGCTCGCTCCACTCGCGCAGCAGGCTGATGCCGTCGAGGTCGGGCATCCAGATGTCGAGCAGGACCACGTCGGGACGCTCGCCGCGACGCGCCTCGCGTGCCGCCGCGGCGGACTCGGCGACCGCCACCGTATAGCCCTCGTCCTCGAGGATTTCCTTGACGAGGCCGCGGATGTCGGGCTCGTCGTCGACCACCAGGACGCGTGCGGAAGGCATGGATTCGGTCGGTTGCGAAAAAGAGACAACGAGCATACCCGAACCGCACCGCGATGCCGCGCCTTCAGGCGTCGATGAGGCCCGCGCGCACCGCGATCAGCGCGAGTTCGGCCTGGTTGCCGGCGCCGAGCTTCTGCTTGATGTTGTAGAGGTGCGTGCCGACCGTGCGCGGCGACAGGCTCATGAGCTCGGCGATGCGGTTGACCGACTGCCCGCCCGCGAGCTTGAGGAACACCTGGTACTCGCGCTCGGTCAGGCGCTCGATCGGGTTGTCGCCCGGGCCGACGCTCTGGATCGCCATGCGCTGGGCGACCTGCGCATCGATGTAGCGGCGGTTCGCGGCGACGCTGCGGATCGCCTCGATGAGCGCCTCGGGCGCACTGCGCTTGCTGAGATAGCCGAGCGCACCGGCCTTGAGCATGTGGCGCGCATGGGCCGGATCCTCGTGCGCCGACAGCGCGAGCACGCGCGCGCCCGGATCGCGCGCGAGGATGCGCTCGGTCGCCTCGAGGCCCGAGACGCCGCCCATCGCGATGTCCATGACGACGACGTCGACGGCTTCGTCCTGGTAGCGCCGGTACGCGGCCTCGCCACTGTCGGCCTCGGCCGCGACGACGATGTCGGGTGTGCCCTCGAGCAGCAGGCGGAACCCCATGCGCACGACGGCGTGGTCGTCGACGAGCATGACGCGGATCGTGCCGCCAGGCGTGGCGTCGCGCGCGTTCATGCGTGGCCCCGCGGCGCGGCTTCGAGCGGCACGCGCACGCGCACGACGCTGCCGCCACCGGCCGTCGCGTCGATCGCGAGCTCGCCGCCGACCAGCGCGGCGCGTTCGTGCATCGAGCGGATGCCGTGGCGAGAGCCGTCCGGACCTTGCGGCGGCATGCCGACACCGTCGTCGGCGACGCGCGCCTCGAGCACGTCGCCGTTCACGCCGACCGCGACGTCGATGCGCCGCGGCCGCGCGTGGCGCACCGCGTTGCTGAGCGACTCCTGCACGATGCGGTAGACGCCGACGCGCACGGTGTCGTCCGGTTCGGCGGCGAGCACGTCGGCCGTGAAGCCGAACGTGATCTGCGGCGCACGCAGGCGCCAGTCCTCGACGAGGTCGGCGAGCGCATCGACGAGGCCGAGCGTGTCGAGCGCGAGCGGGCGCAGCCGCGGGATCATCGCGTGCATGTTGTCGTAGAGCGTATTCGAGGTTTCGGTCAGCGCCTGCGCGGCCGAGCGCAGGCCGGCGTCGTCGGCGGCACGGTGCGCCATCGCGAGCGCGATGCTGCGGATCGCCGTGACCTGCTGGCCGAGCTCGTCGTGCAGCTCGCGCGCGAGCGTGCGGCGCTCCTCCTCGATGCGCGCGTGCAGCTCTCGCGAGAGTTCGCGCTGCGCCTCGAGGCGTGCCTCGCTCTCGGCGGCCTGGCGGCGCACCTCGAGGCCGCCTTCGAGCGCCTCGGCCATGCGGTTGAACGCGGCGCCCATCGCGGCGGCCTCGCGGCCGCGCAGCGCGGGCAGGCGCGTATGCAACGCGCCGCGCTCGAGCTCGCGCAGCGCGCCGACGATGCGCTCGAACGGCGACACCGCGCGCCCGACCAGCACGTAGACGAGGCCGTTGGCGAGCGCGAACGCGAGGCCGGCGACACCGAGCAGCAGCAGCATGTCGTCCCAGCCGTCGAGCACCGCACGCGAGGCCTCGGCCTCGATGACGAGGCGTCCTTCGCCGCCGAGCTCGATCGTGCGCCGCTCCGGATACGGCTGCACGAGGTCAGCGAACCATTCCGGCGCGTTGCGGCCGGCCTTGTACGTCGACGGCGGCGAGCGGTAGAGCTCGTTACCTTGCGCGTCGTAGAGCAGGATGTTGTTCGCGCGCACGCGGCCGAGATCACGCAGGTAGACCGCGATCTCGTCGGCGCGGTTGCGGCTGCCGACCCAGATCAGCCGCTCGAGCAGCTGGCGCGTGATGCCGCCCGAGGCACCGATCTCCTCGTGCACGCTGCGCCGCGTGTCGCCGATGAACAGCGCGACCATCGTCGCGACGAGCGCGAACATGAGCACGGTGATGATCAGGTGCAGCTTGACGCGCAGGCTCATGCGGCAGGCCAGCGCGTGAAGTCGCCGTCGGCGGCGAACGCGTCGAGCGCACCCGTGAACGCGTCGTACAGCGCGGGATGGAACGGATCGTGGCCGGCACCGTCGACGAGGTGCAGGCGGCTGCCGCCGGCCGCGCGGTGCACGCGCCAGGCGTTGCGCGGCCGGCACACGAGATCCTCGCGGCCGTGCACGATCGCGACCGGCAGGCCGTGCAGGCGGCTCGCGGCACCGAGCAGTGCGCGTTCGCCGAGGAAGCAGCGCCGCGCGAGGTAATGCGCCTGTACGCGATAGCGGTCGACCGCACGCGCGAGCGCGTCGCCGTCGAGCATCGGTGCCGGACCCGACGCGCCGAGCAGCGCGCGCTCCCAGGCCCACCAGGCCTGCGTGCAGGCCGCGATGCGCTCCGCGTCGTCGTCGAATGCACGCACGAGCGCCGCGAGCGGATCGCGACGATGCCGACGCGGGAACGTCGCGACGAACGCCTCCCACGCATCGGGCACGAGCTCGCGTGCGCCCGTGAAGAACCAGTCGAGATCGGCATGCCCGGTCAGGAACACGCCGCGCAGCACGAGGCCGGTCACCGAGGCGCGATGCGCATCGGCGTAGGCGAGCGCGAGGCTCGAACCCCACGAGCCACCCGCGACGAGCCAGCGCTCGATGCGCAGACGCGCGCGCAAGGCCTCGATGTCGGTGAGCAGGTGCGCCGTCGTGTTGTGGCGCGTGCCGCCGCGCGGTGTGCTGCGTCCGCAGCCGCGCTGGTCGAACAGCACGGCGCGGAAGCGCGCGGGATCGAAGAAGCGCCGGTGCGCGGGGCTGCAGCCGCTGCCCGGGCCACCGTGCAGGAACACCACGGGCACGCCATCGCGCGCGCCGCACTGCTCGTAGTGCACGCGATGGCCGTCGGCGGTATCGAGCACGCCCTCGTCCCAGGGCGCGATGTCGGGGTACGGCGTGCGCATGCCGCGATGGTAGCCCGCGACCCGTGCCCGCGGACGCGCCTCATGATTTTCACTAGATGACGACGCGCGGATTCGCGCAGGCATGTTGCGGCGCGATGCCGACAGACTCGAACCGGCCCGGCGACTTCGCGCCGGGCGGGTGGCGCACTTCCGCGCCGCCACACCGACAGGAGCACCGCCATGATCTGGGAAACCCCGCAGGCGATCGACCAGCGCTTCGGCTTCGAAGTGACGATGTACATCGCCAACCGCTGAGCTGTACGGCCGGCGCCCCGATGCCGCGCGAGGACGCGCGCGGACGGCCGATGGCCGGGCGCCGGCCTTTTCCGGAATCCACGCACCGATGAAGGTACGCATCCTCGGGTCCGCCGCCGGCGGCGGCTTCCCGCAATGGAACTGCAACTGCCCCAACTGCCGCGGCGTGCGCGACGGCAGCCTGCGTGCCACGCCGCGCACGCAGTCCTCGATCGCGATCAGCGCCGACGGCGTCGACTGGCTGCTGATCAACGCCTCACCCGACATCCTCGCCCAGCTCGCCGCGAACCCCGTGCTGCAGCCCGCGCGCGCGCTGCGTGACACCGGCCTCGTCGGCGTGCTGCTCATGGACGGCCAGGTCGACCACACCACCGGCCTCTACATGCTGCGTGAACACCGTGGCCCGCTGCGCATCTGGTGCACCGATCCCGTGCACGCCGACCTCACGCAGGGCAACCCGATCTTCGGCGTGCTCGGCCACTTCTGCGGCGTCGACCGCCGCGTGCTGCCGTTCGACGGCACGCCGTTCGCGATCGACGGCCTCGAGGCGCTCGCGTTCTCGGCGATCCCGCTGTCGAGCAAGCCCGCGCCGTATTCGCCGCATCGCGAGAACCCGCAGCCCGGCGACAACATCGGCCTGCTCGTGCGCGACACGCGTGACGGCCGCACGCTGTTCTACGCACCGGGCCTCGGCGCGATCGACGCACCGACCTGGCAGGCCATGCAACGCGCCGATGCGGTGCTCGTCGACGGCACGTTCTGGCACGACGACGAGATGCCGCGCCTCGGCGTCTCGAGCAAGACCGGACGCTCGATCGGCCACCTGCCACAGGCCGGCGACGACGGCATGATCAGCTGGCTCGACCGCCTGCCCGCGACGACGCGCAAGCTGCTCATCCACATCAACAACACGAATCCGATCCTCGACGAGGCCAGCGCCGAGCGCGCCGAGCTCGCGCGCCACGGCATCGAGGTCACCCGTGACGGCATGGAGTTCAGCCCGTGAATGCGCTGCTCGACACGACCCGCGATGCATCCGGCGACGCCGACGCCTGGCCGGCCGACGTGTTCGAGGCGCGCCTGCGCGAGCAGGGCGCCGCGTACCACATCCACCATCCGTTCAACGTCATGCTCAACACGGGCAAGGCGACGCCCGAGCAGATCCGCGGCTGGGTCGCGAACCGCTACGCCTACCAGCTCGCGATTCCGATCAAGGACGCCGCGGTGCTGTCGAACTGCCCGGACCGCGAGGTGCGACGCGAGTGGATCCAGCGCATCCTCGACCACGACGGCCACGGCGACGACCCGGGCGGCATCGAAGCCTGGCTGCGCCTCGCCGAGGCCACCGGGCTCACGCGCGAGGAAGTCGCCGATCAGCGGCACGTCGTGCCCGGCGTGCGCTTCGCGGTCGATGCCTACGTCGACTTCGCGCGGCGCCGGCCGTGGCAGGAATCGGTGTGCGCTTCACTGACCGAACTGTTCGCGCCGGCGATCCACCGACAGCGCCTCGCGAACTGGCCCGAACACTACCCGTGGATCGCGGGCGACGGCCTCGCCTACTTCCGCAACCGCGTCTCGCAGGCCCGCCGCGACGTCGACCACGGTCTCGCGATCACTCTCGCGCATTTCCGCAGCCGCGAGGCGCAGCAGCGCGCGCTCGACATCCTGCGCTTCAAGCTCGACGTGCTGTGGGCGATGAACGACGCGATGGCCAACCGCTACGGGGTGGCGACGTGAGCGCCGTGTCCGAGGTCCACGCCTCGCCGCGCCTCGCGCGCCACTTCCGCCTGCAGTGGGAAGAAGTGCAGCAGCGCCACGTGCTGCTGTATCCGGAGGGCATGGTCACGCTCAACGCGAGCGCGGCCGAGATCCTCAAGCGCTGCGACGGCACGCGCGACGTACCGGCGATCGTCGCCGAGCTCGAGGAGGCGTTCGACCGCCGCCCTCTCGAGGCCGACGTGCGCGCGTTCCTCGAGATCGCGCGCCGCCAGGGCTGGATCGCGGCATGAGCGCCACGCCGCCGGGACCGCCGCTGTGGCTGCTCGCGGAGCTCACCTACCGCTGCCCGCTGCACTGCACGTTCTGCTACAACCCGGTCGAGTTCGCCTCGATCGAGCACGAGCTCGGCACCGACGACTGGCTGCGCGTGCTGCGCGAAGGGCGTGCGCTCGGCGCCGTGCAGTGCGGCTTCTCGGGCGGCGAGCCGATGCTGCGCGACGACCTCGAGGTGCTCGTCGCCGAGGCGCGCCGGCTCGGCTACTACACCAACCTGCTGACCTCGGGCGTGGGCCTCAACGAGAAGCGCATCGCCGCGCTCAAGCAGGCAGGCCTCGACCACATCCAGCTGTCGTTCCAGGATTCGAGCAAGGAGCTCAACGACTTCCTGTCGTCCACGCGCACGTTCGACCTCAAGCAGCGCGTCGCCACGCTGATCAAGCAGCACGGTTACCCGATGGTGCTCAACGTGGTCATCCATCGGCTCAACATCGATCACATCGACCGCATCATCGCGATGGCGGTCGACCTCGGCGCCGAATACCTCGAGCTCGCGAACTCGCAGTACTACTCGTGGGCGCAGCTCAACCGCGAGCATCTGATTCCCTCGCGCGAACAGCTCGCGCGTGCCGAGGCCGTGACCAACCGCTGGCGCGAGAAGGTCGGCGACGCGATCCGCATCCTCTATGTGGTGCCCGACTACTACGAGCAGCGTCCGAAGAAGTGCATGAACGGCTGGGGCAACGTGTTCCTGACCGTGACGCCCGACGGCACGGCGTTGCCCTGCCACACCGCGCGCATGCTGCCGGGCATGGCGTTTCCGAACGTGCGCGACATGGACCTCGCCTCGATCTGGAACGTGTCGGAAGGCTTCAACCGCTTCCGCGGCGATGCATGGATGAAGGAGCCGTGCCGCAGCTGCCCAGAAAAGGAGCAGGATCTCGGCGGCTGCCGCTGCCAGGCCTGGATGCTCGCGGGCGATGCCGCCGCAGCGGATCCCGTCTGCGCCAAATCGCCGCAACACGATGTCGTCGAGCGCATCGTCGCGCAGGCGCAGGTGCCGTTCGACGCGCGCCCGCCCGCGCAGCCACTCGTGTTCCGCACCGCAAAGGCCTCGCGCGAACTCGGCATGGCGGTGCCGCCAGCCGCCTGACGGTCATGATCCCCGTGTGACACTGCGGAACCCGCGAGCGCGGCGAAGGTCGAAGCCCTTCCGCGCGCCGCGCGACCCGCCCCACACCAGGAGACCATGCCGATGACCCGACACACCCTGCTCGCCCTCGCCCTCGTGGGCACGATCGGCTGCGGCTCGAAACTCGAAGCCGATGCCGCCGCGCCGAAGGCCGCCGCGAAAGCCGAGCCGGCCTCGCAGACGAGCACCAAGGGCGCGTTCCGTGTCGTCGAAGTGGCCAACGGTCTCGCGATGCCGTGGGCGGTCGCGTTCCTGCCGGACGGCCGCTACCTCGTCACCGAGCGCGCGGGCGTGCTGCGCATCGTCGGCACCGACGGCAGCGTGTCGAAGGCCGTCACGGGCGTGCCGGCCGTGTTCGCCGAAAGCCAGGGCGGCCTGCTCGACGTCGTGCTGTCGCCGTCGTTCGCTCAGGACGGCCTCGTCTACCTCTCCTACGCCGAGCCCGGCGAAGGCGGCAAGGCGCCGGCGGGCACCGCGGTCGCGCGCGGCAAGCTCGAGGGCGAGGCGCTGACCGGCGTCGAGGTGATCTACCGCCAGGCGCCCAAGCTCTCGAAGGGCCACCATTTCGGCTCGCGCCTCGTGTTCGACGACCAGGGCTTCCTGTTCGTCACGCAGGGCGAGCACAACGAGCGCGCGACCTCGCAGGACCTCGACAAGCTGCAGGGCAAGCTCGTGCGCCTCAACGCCGACGGCAGCGTGCCGCAGGACAATCCGTTCGTGGGCCGCGACGGCGTGCGCCCGGAGATCTTCTCGTATGGCCACCGCAACATGCAGGGCGCGGCGCTGCACCCGGTCACGCGCAAGCTGTGGACCAGCGAGCACGGACCCAAGGGCGGCGACGAGGTCAACATTCCCGAAGCCGGCAAGAACTACGGCTGGCCCGTGATCACCTACGGCGTCAACTACTCGGGCCTCAAGATCCCCGAAGCCGAAGGCACCGAGAAGGAAGGCCTCGAGCAGCCGCACCACTACTGGGCGAAGTCGCCGGCGCTGAGCGGCATGGCGTTCGCGAACGCACCGTCGGCGTGGAAGGGCAATCTGTTCCTCGGCGCGCTGTCGGACCGCAACCTGATCCGCCTCGAGCTCGACGGTGACCGCATCGCGAGCGAGGAGCGGCTGCTCGGCGACCTCGGCGCGCGCATCCGCGACGTGCGCGAGGGGCCGGACGGCAACCTCTACGTGCTCACCGAGGACGCCAACGGCAAGCTGTTGCGCCTCGAGCCGCCCAAGGCCTGATCGCGGCGACGCACCGGCGCCTCAAGGCGCCGGTGTGTGCGCGGCATCGACCGCGCGGAACGGCCAGTACGCTTCGGGATGGCGTTGCGCGGGCTGCGCCGGCGGCTGCGGCGTGCCGCGCAGGCGCGCCGCCCAGGTCCCGGCGCGCTCGATGAGCAGCCAATCGGAACGGAACGGCTGCACGTATTCGGCATTGGCGAGATCCTCGGCGGTCAGCGTCTCCACGTAGTGGATCACGCGTGCCTCGGGGTGTGCATCGAGCCACGGCTCATGGCCGTGCAGCGGCAGCACCTCGAGCGGCTTCTCGAGCCGGCCGAGGAACTGGAACTGGTTGTGGTAGATGTCGTGGTGCACGATCTGCGTGCCGGCGGCCTGCATCGCCGCGACGCGCGCGGCCGCAGGCGCGAGATCGAAACGTGGCCACAGCGTGTGTGCGAAGACCACGTAGACCAGCGCGAGTCCGGCCATCGAGACGACGGCGATGCGCCGCGTCGCCGCCGCATCGCCGCGCGGACACGCGAGCAGGGCGAGGCCGAGGCCGAGGCAGCCGAGCGCGAACGCCGGCGCGGCCGGTGCGAGGTCGATGTACCAGACCGAGGTCACGCGGCCCGAGGCGACCGCGCCCGGCAGCCACGCGAGCGCCGCCGCGCCGGCCAGCAGCACGAGCGCGAGCGGCCAGGGGCCGAGCCACCACGGCGCCCGCGCGCCGCGCTCACCGACACGCGAGAGGCCGAGCGCGAGCAGCATCGCCCCGCCCGCGGCCTCGGGCAACAGGTAGTAGAGCTGCTTGCCGCTGACCAGCGAGAACGCGACCGCGATCGGGACCAGCCAGCAGGCGATGAAACGCAGGCCCGTGCCGCGCGGTCGCGCCAGGCCGGCGACCGCGGCCTGCCACGCGCGCGGCCACAGCAGCCACGGAACCAGCAGGGCCGGCAGCATCTGGGCGTACCACCACCACGGCCGCGCATGGTCGAAGCTGTCGACGACGCGCCCGGCCGTCTGCATGAAGAACAGCTCGTGGCGATACACCTCGCCACCCGCGAGGCTCGCCGGAATCGCCCACGCGAGCAGTACGGCCATGGCGGCGAGAAACGCGAGTGCACCGCGTCCATACCACGCCGAGCGGTGGCGCGACGCCCAGGCGCTCCAGAACGGACCGAGCAGGAACGGGAATGCGACGTGCAGCAGCATGACCGGCCCCTTGGTCATGAGGCCCGCGGCGACCGCGAACGCGAACCAGCCGAAGCGCGGCCGGTCCTCGCGATCGCCGGCCAGCGCGACGAGTGCGCCGAGTACGCACAGGCAGAGCAGCATCTCGTACATGATCTGCAGCGCGAACAGGAACGCGTAGCCGAACGCGGCGAGGATCCACGGTGCGAGGGCCTCGACGCCGGGATCGTCGCGGAACAGCTTGCGCGCGAGGCGTGCCGCGAGCACGAGCACGCCGAGGCCGATGCCGACCTCGAGCAGGCGCGGCCAGACGTCGCCGACACCGCCGACGGCCCAGCCCGCGTGGATGAGCCAGAACAGCAGCGGCACCTTGTGGCTGTACGGTTCGCCGTTCGCATACGGCACGAGGAACTGGCCGGCCTGCCACATCTCCCACGCCACGCCGAGCGTGCGCGTCGAGTACAAGGGCATCGGGCCGGTCTGGAAGATCGCCACGAGGGCGGCGAGGGTCCAGGCGGGCATCCACAGCGGCGTGGCGGAAGGGCGGCGTGCGTGGTGCGAAAGCGGCAAGGGCGTTGTCCTGCGACGGGCGGTCAGTCGGGCGCCGACCAGTCGATCCAGCGGTAATAGCGCATGCGGGCCTGCAGCTTGCGCCACAGGTTGAGGGGTTTGGGCGCGAGCGTGCCGAGCTCGCCGCGCACGAGTGCATCGACGGCCTCGAGCACGCGCGCGCTCGAGGCGCCGTCGCGCCACGGATGGATCTCGGCGCCGTAGGCACGCAGGCGCTCGAGCCATTCGGGCGACGGCGCGAGTGCCGACTGCAGTGCGGGCTCCAGCTGCGCGACCTCGGCGATGTCGAGCATATGCGGCTTCGGCGCGCGGTTGCGGAACGTCACCACGGGCTTGCCCTGGACCGCGAACTCCGACACCACCGACGAGGTGTCGCAGACCAGCACGTCGGCGGCACGCAGCATCGGCACGACGTCGTCGGCCTCGAGGAAGCGCGCGTTCGGACCCGCAAGCGCGCGGTAGCGCGCGACGAGTGCGGGGTCGGACTTCGGATGCAGCGTGAGCAGCCAGTAGCGCGAGCCCTCGGCGACCTGGCGCGCGATCTCGTCGTGCAGCAGCGGTGCCGACGTCAGGGATTCGGTGAACGTCGAGGCGTACATGACGACGGGACGGCCATCGCGCGGCCGCAGGTCCTCGGATGCCGCGGGCGGCGCGAACAGCGGATCGAGCTTGGGCCAGCCGGTTTCGACGACCGCGAAATGGCCGTGCCGGGCCGCGAGCTCGCGGAACGGTCGCGTCGTCGCCGGCCCCTGCGTGCAGTAGAGGTCGAACAGGCTGCGGATGCGGAAGTGACCGCGCTCGGGCGCGCGCTTCTCGACGTTGAAGCCGTGGAACACCTGCACCTTGAGGCCCGGGAAGAAATGCGGCACCCAGTTGCTCGCCGAGAACACGGCGACGGGGGCGAACTCGCGCACCTCGCGGGCATCGTTGAGGCGGCGCTCACCCGGCGCGAGGTGCGCGGCAAGCGGTGCCGACACGAACCATGCGACCTCGCCACCGGCGTCGACGATCGCCCGCGCCAGCGGGCGCAGGATCGGCAACGCGTACAGCTCGGTGGCGAACAGCAGGTAACACCGCATAGACGTCCCATGCATGCGGCCGCGCGGCCCACGCGAGAAAGCCAGGGGGAGCGACGGCCGGATGGCCGATGCCCGCGCGGGCAGGGACCCGGTTCCCTGGCCGCAGGATGCGCATCCTACCAGCCCGACGGTACGAGCCGGATGACACGCCGACGACGGATCAGGCGTCGAGCTCGCGCAAGGCCGCGACGAGGCGATCGCGGAATGCGCGATCGTTGGCCTCGTACCACGCCCGCGCACGCGTGCCGAGCGCCTCGCAGGCTGCGTCGTCGAGCGCGAGCATGCGTTCGATGCCCTGCTCGAGACCGGCGGGATCGACGAGGTATCGCGTCGCGAGCCGGAACGGTTCGGTCGCGCGGTAGCCGACGAGGACACCGCGCGAGGCGTCGACGAGGGTGTTCATCGGCGGTGCGTCGACGGTCAGCACGACCGCACCGACGCTGGTCGCCTCGACGAGGTGGTGTCCGAAGCCCTCGGTCTCCGACGGGCAGAGGTGGAAACGGTGGCGGTTCTGCAGCGCGCGCAGCTCGCCGTCGTCGACGCGCCGCGTCAGGTGTACGACGTTGGGCAGGGCGAGGCTCTCGCGCACGCGCTCCGGGTGCTGCAGCAGCGTCAGCGTCGGCCACTCGGGATGCCGCCGCCAGGCCTCGACGATCGCCGCGGTGCCCTTGAGCGGGCTGCGCCCGGCCAGGTGGAAGAACGCCCGCTCGCGCGGCACCGACGCGTCCAGCCGGTCCTCGCTCGTGAAGCCGACCTCGACGACACGACGCGCCGCGCCGGCGAACAGCGGTACCGCGTGCGCGGTCTTGGCGAGCACCGCGTCGAGCCGGTGCGCGGCCTGCACGTCGCTGCCCTTGAAGAAGTCGGGGTTGCCGAGCAGCAGGTTGCGATGCGAGCCGGTGAACCAGGCCGGGCGGATGCGCTCGACGAACAGGTTCGTGCGACGGCCGCCGCGCCAGGCGGCGATCAGCTGGCGCAGGCGGATGCGCAGGCCGAGCCCCTTGCGGCCGCGGCGATCCTTGTCGACGCCGATGCGGCGCACGTCGAAACCCGCGTCGTCCAGGATCGACGTGACCAGGTCGAGGTCGCGCGAGAGGCCGACGCCGTTGTCGTAACCGATGACGTCGATGCGCGGCACGCGCACGTCATTCGGCATCGTGGTCCTCGTCGGCTTTCGGCGCGGGGACGTCACCGTCGCGGCATGCCGGCTCGACCGCGTCGGCGCGGAACAGCCACCAGTCGCGCCGGTTCGCGTTGCCGACGTGCACGGCGCGCTCGCGCGCGATGCACGGCGCCATCACCTCACCCAGGACGAACACCCAGCGCTTGTCGGGTGCATCGCGCTGCCAGCGGATCGCAAGCGACAGCTGCTCGTGCCACGGACGCAGGAAGCCGAAATCGACGGCCGGCCGATCCACGTGCAGCAGGTTCTGCTCCTTCCACGCGACGAGCGCGAGCTCGGCGTCGCGCGGCATCAGTGCACCGGCATCCTGCATGACATCGGCCGCCGAGGTCGACGCGTTGAGCTGCGGGTAGCCCCAAAGGCTCCACGCGAGCCACAACCCGAAGAGTGTGATCGCAAGCGCCAGCGGTGCGCGGCGCACCCGGAAGACCGCCACCGACACGGCCGCGATGACACCGATGCCGATCAGCATCGTCCACAACGCGACACCGCCGTCCTCGAAACCGCGTTCGACCACGAGGCGATCGGCGCGCGGCAGATGTCCCGTCCACGCGGCGATGCCGACGCCGATGAACGACACGGCGAGCACGCCGACGAAGCCCGCGAGCAGGCGCCGGTAGCCTGTCCTGCGCAGCAGGTCTTCGACGAACGGCGCGGCGACGAGCGCGAGCCACGGCAAGGCCGGCATGACGTAGACGTCGCGCTTGCCGCGCGGGATGCTGAAGAACACGACCACGATGACGATCCACGCGAGCGGCAGCAGGAAGCGCGCGTCACGCGCGCGCAGGCGCGCGCGCCACGCCGGCACGAGCCCCGGCAGCAGGAACGACAGCGGGATCCACGAGAACGCGATGACGCCGACGTAGTACCAGGCCGGCTGGTGGTGGTCCCACGAATCCGTGTAGCGCCCCGCGGTCTGGCGGAACAGGATGTCGTTCATGTAGGCGCGGTACTCGGGCGAATCGCTCGTGAGCACGGCGATGAGCATCGGCACGATCCACAACGCGACAGCGGCGAGGAACGCGAGGCCGCCGGCTGCCCAACGCCAGCCGCCGCCATGGATCGGCGCGAGCTGCGACCAACCGCGCCAGCGCGCGACGAGGTACGGCAGGAACAGGAACAGCGCGAGCACGCCGACGCCCTTCGTGATCACGCCGAGGCCGGCGGCGAAGCAGCCGAACCAGTAGGCACGCCAGTCGGGCCCGAGCAGGAAATGCCGCAGCAGGCCGTAGTTCGCCGCCGTGATGAAGAACGTCACCAGCGGATCGATCTGCGCACGCTTGGCCTGGTAGACGAACTGGAACGTCGCCAGCAGGGCAATCGCCGCCCACAGCCCCGTGCGGTGATTCCACAACCGCCGGCCGAGATCGTAGACGAGGAACAGCGTCCCCAGCGACGCGAGCAGCGACGGCAGCAGGAAGGCGATGCGCCAGTTGCCGGTCAGCGTGTGCGCGGCTGCCTGGGCGGCCATGAACATCGGCGGCTTGTCCGAGTACAGCTCGCTGCCGCGATGCGTGATCAGCCACTCGCCGCTCTCGACCATCTGCTTGGCGACGAGCGTGAAACGCGGCTCGTCGGCCGGCCACGGATCGCGCAGGCCCATGCCGGCGCCGATGAGGATCAGCGCAGCGAGCAGGAAGAACCAGAATTCGCGCCGCTCGGTCGCGGTCGCCGGCGAAGCGGGTCGTGCAAGGTCGATCATGGGGCCTCACGGTGCCGGTGGCCGCCACCCCGTGCGGATCGGGGCGCGGGAACGCGTGCGGATGATAGCGATGCCGATGTCGGATTTCCGATGTCGCGCAAGGCGCGCGTCATCGCCGCGCAACCTGCGCCAGCGACGCGTCGAGCTCGGCGAGATCGCGCGAGAAACGCCGCGCCGCGAGCTCCGTGCGCAACGGTGCAGCAAGGCGTTGCGCCTGCTCCGCCGCCCCGTCCATGGCGAGAACGTCCACCTCGGCGAGCCGGAACGGCAGGCGGTCGAGGTAGCCGGTGGTCTTTTCGGCGAACCCGCGACTCGCCGCGAGGGCCACACGGGCCTCGGGCATGCGGTGCTCGGCGCCCAGCGCACGCGCGCGCAGTGCGGCGAGCTTCACGAGGTCGCGCACACTGTCGGCCAGCGCCGACTCCGCATCGGCCATGCGGGCAAGGGCCTGAGCCGCATCACCCTGCTCGAGATCCAGCCCGGCGAGCGCGAGATCGATGCGCGCGATGCCGAGGCGGTCGTCGCGCTGCGCGGCGATGGCGCGCGCCTCGGCATAGGCCGCGCGCGCCGACGCCAGGTCGTGCCGCGACTGGGCGACATCGGCCACGGCCTTGAGGGCGACGATGCGGTAGCGCGCATCGTCGATGGCGGCACTCACGGACAGGGACCGTGCAGCGGCGTCATCGGCGAGCCTGGACTGCCCGGTCGTGGCCAGCAACGCGGCCATGTAGGCCAGCGACGCGACCTGCTGCGCCCGGTTGCCCGCGCGTGCGTTGAGCTCGGCCGCCTCGCGGTACGCACCGAGGGCCGCGTCGCTGTGCCCCGCGTCGAGCTCGACCCAGGCCAGGTACACGAGGGCGCGTGCTTCCGCGAGCGTTTCGCCCAGCGCGCGCGCCGAGGCGAGCAGCTCCTCGACCGGCCTTCGCGCCGATGCCGGATCGCCGCGCGCGACCGCGATCGCGAGCAGGTTGTCGAGTGCGACGTTCTCGTTCGCGCGCGCGCCGACCGCGCGGTAGCCGTCGACTGCCGCGTGGTAGTGCACCTCGGCCGCAGCAAGGTCGCCGCCGAGCATGCGCAGGTTGCCCAGCAGCAGTTCGGTGCGTGCCATGCCATTGCGATCGGCCGCTTCGACGAAGGCCATGCGGGCCTCCTCGAGGTCCTTCGCGGCGGCAGCGGCGTCACGCAGCTCGATCGACGCCTGTCCGCGCAGGGCGAGCGCGCGTGCGCGCAGCGCTTCGGATTGCACGAAGCCCGCGCGCGCCACGAGTCGCGAGGCGACCTCGCGTGCGCGCACCCAGTCGTCCATGCCGCGCGCGAGCTGGAATTCGGCGATCAGCACGTTGGCGTCGTCGGCCAGACCCGGCCGCTCCTTGAGCTGCGCGAGGGCCTGCGTGGCCGATGCCTTGTCGTCCGCGGACAGAAGGGCATGGACAAGACGCAGACCGTATTCCGGCTGGTCGGGGAAGAAGCGGTACAAGGCCTGCCATGTCTCGACGGCCTGACGCCACGCACCCCCCGCTTCGAACTGAACCGCTTCGAGCGAAAGGCGCAATTCGCGCGGCGCAGACGCCGCGTGCGAGAGTCCTGCACGGGCGGACCGTGCCGCGCGCGCGGCATGGCCCTGCTCGAGTTCGGCACGCGCGAGCTCGAGCCACGCGGCAACGAAAGCCGGATCGTGCTGCACGACCTCGCCGAGCCGGTCGACCGCGACCTGCTGCATGCCCGCGGTCAGTGCCTCGACGGCCAGCGAGTAGAGCCGCGCGGTCTCGGCATCACGGGGCATGTGGGCATGCCGTGTGCGCGCGAGCGAGTCGCTGAGCGGATTCACGCCGAGCGCCGAGCGCACGCGTTCGCCCGTCACGGCGACCAGGCGGTCGAGATCGTCCTCGCTGCCGGCCACGCGGAGCTCGTCGGACACGTGTCCGTTCGCGGCATCGTGCAGGCGGAAGCGCAACTCGATGTCGCGAGGTTCTCCTCCCGCAGCACGCTGCACGACCACCGCGAGCACGGCGTCGGCGCCGAGGGAGCGCCAGCGCGCGAGGTCTTCGCGATGCATCGTGGTGCCGGCACGACGGGCCAGCTCGGGGAAATCACGCGCGGCTTCGCGCTGCGGCACGATGCGCACCTGTTCGGACACCGCAAGTTCCCGCGAAAGCACCTCGGACATCGCGGTCCCGAGCCATGGGGGCAGCCCGTCGAGGACATCGGCGGGTGCGACGGCGATCACGGGCCGTGCGGCGTCGGGCAGCGATACCGCGACAGCAGAACCCTGCGCCGCCTCGACGCGCGGCTCCCGGCGCGCGTCGAGGCTCCATGCCGCGAGACCGGCCAGCGCGAGGCACAGCGCCACGCCGCCCCACGTGAACCGTACCGGCGCCTGCGTGCGCGATGCGGCGAGTGGCGTCGGTGGCGCGGGCTCCCCGCGCACGATCGCAGACTCATCGACCTCGACCGCAGCAACGAAACGATAGCCCTGGCGCGGGACGGTCTCGATGAACCTCGCGTCGTCGTCACCCTCGCCCAGCGCGCGCCGCAGCTGCCAGACGTACTTGTTCAGCGTCGCCTCGCTGACGACCTGACGCGGCCACAGCACCGCGTGGAAATCGTCCTTGGCGACCAGATGCCCGGCGCGGCCGACCAGCAGGCAGAGCACGTCGAAGATCTTCGACGGCAGCTCGACGGCGACTCCAGCCCGACTCAGGCGGCGCTCCGCCGGCTCGAGCACGAAATCGCGGAACACGTATCGGGTGGGCGAGGGATCCATGCGCAATGTGTGCTCGCGGCATGCCCGGCGGACGGCGCGAAAGTGTAGCGCCAGCGGGCATGAAGAAAACGCGACGAATAAATGAACCGGACGTCGGCGACAACGACGAGCGGTGCCGCGACAGTCGACCCGTCCGTCGATGCGGCGCCTCCTGCCGTGGATCGCTGCCCCGCACCCACCGCGACGAGCATTGCATCGGACCCGATCGACCCTTTCGACAGGAGCACACGATGCGCACCCTCACGCCGATGGCCCTCGCAGCGCTGCTGGCATCGGCCTCGACCTGCCAGGCTCAGGACGGGTCCTTCGATACCGGATTCGCCGGCACGGGACGCGTGCTCGTCGACGTCTCCGACGGCCCCGGCGACGACGGCAAGGTGCTGCACATCCAGCCCGACGGCAAGCTGCTCATGGGCGGGACCTGCCAGAAGGGCGAGGTCCAGGGCAGCACGACCTTTTTCTTCCCCAAGTTCTGCGCCACACGCCTGCGAGCCGACGGGAGCTACGACACGACGTTCGGCCCCGGCGGCGTCGGCTACATCCGTTTCGATCGGTTCGAGACCGACGGCTCGGGCTTCCCGCACAACTCGGCCCTGCAGGACATGCTGCTCCTCGCCGACGGACGCATCGTGTTCGTGGGCGCGCCGACCGCGCTCGACGAAGTCCTCGTCGCGGTGCTGCGCGCCGACGGCAGCGCGCTCGACACCAGCGTCGCCGGCGTGGGGCATTTCAGCTTCAAGTACGGCGGGCGCCGCAGTTCCGGCAACAGCCTGCTCGCGCAGCCCGACGGCAGGATCCTCGTCGCAGGCCAGGTCACCGGGCCGAACAACAATCCCGACATGGCGGTGCAGCGCTTCCTGCCGGATTTCAGTGTCGACACGGGCTTCGGAACCGCCGGCTACCGCAGCGTCGCGTTCGACATCGGCGGTCCGAGCGGCGACAACAGCGATACCGTCTTCGATGTGGCGTTGCAGGACGACGGACGCATCGTCCTGGCCGGTTTCGCGGTCGCCACGACGGCGGGCACGGGCGTGCTCGAGGGCGCGGTCGCGCGCCTGACGGCGGCTGGGCAGCTCGACACCACGTTCGGCCCGAACCAGGACGGTCGCGTGCGCATCGCGCTGAACGGTTTCGCGGGCGTGACGGCGGTACGCGTGGATCGCCAGGGCCGCATCGTGGTGGCTGGCCTCGCCGCCGACCCGGTTACGGGCCGCAACCGCTGCATGATCGACCGCCGACTCGGCAACGGCAACCGCGATCCGGCCTTCAATGCCTCCGGCGGTGCGGCCCGCCCGCAGCTGTTCTCGATGCCGAACGGGTCGGGCGAGCACGCCTGCATCCTCTACGACCTCGCGCTGCAGCCCGACGACAGCATCCTCACCGTCGGCGTGACGAGCCGCACGGTCGATTCGTCCGACACCTACTTCGGCGCCGCCCGCCTCACGCCGACGGGCGCCCTCGACCCGACCTTCGGCAGCGGAGGCCGTTCGTTCTCGGCGTTCTCCGCGCTCGCCAACCGCAGCGACCAGGCGACGTCGGTCGCGATCGGCAACGGTGGGCTGATGATCGCCGGCAGCAGCACGAACGGCGCGGGATCACGCATCCAGTTCGGGCTCGCCCGGCTCAGGCTGGACCGGTTGTTCGCCAGCGGCTTCGAATGAATGCGTTGGACGCACGCGCCGGCCGTCGACAAGCGGCGGCACGGCGCGCCAACCGATACCGGCGATGCGCGCGGCGGTGACACGACGACCGCCTGCGATCGTCGCGTCGCGCGCTCAACCGCCTGGAGATGCCTGCAGCGGCAGGCGCATCGTGAACACGGCACCGCCACCGGCGTGGCTTTCGGCGCGCACGCTGCCACCGTGTTCCTCGGCGATCTTCTTGACCACGGCAAGGCCGAGGCCGGTGCCACGCGCCTTGCTGGTCGTGTACGGCTCGAACCAGCGCTCGCCGAAACCGTCGGGCAGGCCGGGGCCGTTGTCGGCGACCGACAGTTCGACCCAGTCGCCGTCGCCGCCACGCGTGATCGACGTGCCGACGACCACCTGCGGCTTGCGCACGTCGCCGATCGCCTCGAGCGCGTTCTTGATGAGGTTGTGCAAGGCCTGGCGCATGCGCACGGCGTCGACGCGGACCTGCGGCTCCTCCTCGGCGAACTGGCGCACGAGCACGAGGCGCTGGTCGTTGGCGTAGAGGTCGAGCACCTCGCCGACCAGCACGTGCAGCGCGGCGGCACGCAGCGCGAGTTGGGGCGGACGCGCGTAGTCGCCGAACGCGTTGACCATGGTCTTGAGCGCCTCGACCTGGCTCACGATCGTGTGCGTCGCGCGATCGAGCAGCTCGCTGTCGTCGGCGGCGAGGCGGCCGACGAAGCGCCGGCGCAGGCGCTCCGCGGCGAGCTGGATCGGGGTGAGCGGATTCTTGACCTCGTGGGCGAGGCGCCGTGCGACCTCGCCCCAGGCCGCATCGCGCTGCGCACTGTTGAGCACGGTGAGGTCGTCGAAGACGGCGACGAAGCCGCCGTCGTGCGGCAGCGCCGCGCCACGCAGCATGAGCACGCGCTTCTCGCCGGTCGCCTCGAGCACGATCTCCTCGCGCCACTCGCGCAGGCCCTCGCGCATGTGCCGTGCGAGCGGGTCGACCAGCGGCGCGAGCTCCGGGCGTTCGCGCTTCACGTCGGCGAGCGTGCGCCCCGTGTACGCGGCGAGGGCGACGCCGAGGATCGCGTCGCCGGCGCGATTGGCCGTGCGCAGCACGCCGGCGGCGTCGAAGCCGAGCACGCCTGCGGAAAGTCGCTCGAGCACGGCGCCGAGCCAGGCACGCTGCGTCTCGATCTCCTGGGAACTGCGTTGCGCACGCGTTCCGGCGAGCTCGAGCTCGCGCGTCATCTGGCTGAACGAGCGCACGAGCGAGCCGAGCTCGTCGTCGCTCGCGACGGGCAGCGGCGTGTCGTAGCGTCCCGCGCCGACCGCACGCGTCGCGTGCACGAGCCGGCCGACCGGGGCGAACAGGCGGCGTGATACGCCGAAGGCGGCCAGCAACGCGAACAGCACCGACAGCAACAATACGAACGTGAGGATGAGCCCGAACGTGAGCTTGAGCGAGTTGCGCAGGTACTTGAGGCGCTCGAAATCGAAGCTCGCGTTCTCGATGCTGCGGGTCAGTGGCTGCAGGCGCTCGGGCAACGGGAACAAGCCCTGCAGCAGGCGCGTCGCGCTCGAGCCGGGCACGTCCTCGACGGGCAGCACGACACGCAGCAGCAAGGTGTCGCCGATCGGTTCGGCGACCGCATGGCGGCCGTCCATGCCGACACGCATGAGCACGCCTGCGTCGGGGTAGGCAGGGTCGAGGTAACGCGGATCGGAACTCGCCATCGCGAGCACGCGGCGGTCGGCGCCGAACACGGTGAGCTGGATCGCGCCGAGCGCGTCGATGCGCTCGTCGAGTTCTTCCTGTAGCGTGGCGTCGTCACGCCGACCGAGCGTGTCGGCGAGCGTGAGACTGCCCGCTTCCGCGGTCGCGAGGTGTTCGTCGACGACGATGCGGCCGACGTCGAGCGCGTCGTCGAGGGCCTGCTCGAGGTTGACGTCGAACCAGCTGTCGACGGTCGCGTTGAGGAAGCGCAGGGCGAAGCCGTAGACGACGACGACCGGCGGGACTGCGAGCAGCACGATGATCAGCAGCAGGCGCCGGCTCAGGCGCGCGCCGGGCGCCTCGCGCGAGAGGTCGCGACGCAGGCGCCACAGGCGCTGGCCGATCAGCGCGATCATCGCCACCAGCGCGAAGGCGGCCGCGCCGAGCACCCAGCGGTAGCGCTCGGTGAAGCCACCGGTGCCGAGCGCGGCATCCTCGGCGAGCTTCAGCGACGCGGCCAGCAGCGCCAGCACCGCGAGGGCCGGCAGCACGCGGCGCGTCAGCAGGGTCAACCCGCCGCGACGGTCCATGCGTACTCCGGCGCGCGCAGGTGCCATGCAGGTTCGAAGAAGGCCGGCAGGCGCAACGGCCCGGGCAACAGGTCGCGATCGATGCCGATGTCCACGCGCACGCGCGTGCCCGGCGCCAGATCGGCGAACGAGCGCGGCAACGGCAGGCGCAGGGCCGCGAGGGAATCGGTCAGGTACTCGTAGGCCGGGAAGCTGCGCACGCTGTCGGTGGCCACGTCGCGCAGCTGGTAGCGGCGCGTGAGCGGGAAGTAGCGCAACTCGACATGGCGGCGGTCGACGAGGGCGTCGGCGCGCACGTCGACGCGCAGCGTGATCGGGATGCCGTGCTCGAGGGCGTCGCTCATCGGGCCGTTGAGGCGGCAGTCGACGTCGAGCACGAGTTCGGCGCCATCCGCCGCAGGCGTGAGCCGCGCCTCGCGCACTTCGAGGCTGCCCGGCCTCTGGTCGCGCAGCGCGTCGCAGCCCGCCAGCGCGAGCACGGCGGCGAACAGGACGGCACTAGTGCGCCTTCTCGACGAGTGCATAGAAGAATCCGTCCATGCCTCCGCTCCCCGGCAGGTTCTGACGACCGCCGCCGGCGGCTTCGCCGAGACCGTCGGGCAGTGCGATCGTGCGTGCGGCGGCGTGCGCGGCGGCGAACCCGGCCACGACTGCCTCGTTCTCGGTGCGCAGGACCGAGCACGTCGTGTACAGCATCCTGCCACCGGGCACGAGCAGCGGCCAGAGCGCGTCGAGCAGGCGGCGCTGGGTCGTCGCGAGCACGCGGATGTCGGAGGCCCGTCGGTGCAATTTGACGTCGGGCTGGCGCCGGATGATGCCGGTCGCCGAACACGGTGCGTCGACGAGGATGCGGTCGAACGGGCGACCGTCCCACCATGCCGCGGGCGCAGCCGCGTCGCCTTGGCGAACGTCGGCCGTGAGCCCGAGTCTCGCGAGGTTCTCGCGCAGGCGCGGCAGGCGCCCCGCATCGGCATCGAGGGCGACGACATCGAGCGATGCACGCTCGAGCAGGTGGGCGGTCTTGCCGCCGGGCGCGGCGCAGGCATCGAGCACGCGCTGGCCGTCGGAGACGTCGAGCAGCGTGGCGACGCGCTGGGCAGCGCCGTCCTGCACCGAGAAATGGCCTTCGGCGAAACCGGGCAGGCGGCTCACGTCGGTGCTCTCGGCGAGCACGATCGCGTCGCCGAGATCGCCGTGCGCAGTGGCACCGATGCCCTCGGCGGCAAGGCGCTCGAGCAGGGCCTCGCGCGTGCTGCGAAGGCGGTTGACGCGCAAGGTCAGCGCAGCCGCGTGATTGTTCGCCTCGAGCATGCCGCGCCAGGCCTCGGGCCAGTCGGCACGCAGTGCATCGACGATCCAGCGCGGATGCGCGGCCTGGGTCGTGGTGTCGGCATCGAGCGCGGCGAGGCGCGCCTGGTGTTCGCGCAGCCAGCGCCGCAGCACGGCGTTGGCGAGTCCGGCCAGGCCCGGCTGGCCGAGCAGCCGCACCGCGTCCACGCAGGCGGCGACCACCGCATACGAGGGCATCGCCATCACCTCGACCTGCACGAGCGCGAGCACGAGCAGTGCGCGCACCTCGCGCGCCTTCGGTGGCAGCGGGCGCTCGAGCATGCCGGCCAGCGCCGCGTCGAAACGCAGCCACCAGCGCGTCGACTCGAACAGCGTCGCGGAGAGCAGCGCGCGATCGCGTGGGTCGGCGTTGCGCGCCGCGCGTGCATCGAACGCGCTGCGCAGCGACACGCCGTCGAAGACGATGCGCGCGAGCGCACGCGCGGCTTCGGCGCGCAGGCGTGCGCCGGGATCGGCCGTCGTCGCGCTCATCTGCGTACCCCGAGCGTCGCGGCGAGGTCGGGACGCGCGTTGAGCCAGTCGCGCACGCGCATGCGCTTGCCGCCGTCGCGCTGGATCTCGACGAGGCGCAGCACGCCGTCGGCCGTGGCGACGTCGATGCCGTCGGGGCCGACCGCGATCACCTCGCCGGGCTGCGCCGCGGCACGCGTCGCGAGCACGGCTGCGGACCAGATGCGCAGGCGCTCGCCGGCGAGCGTGGTCTCGGCGACGGGCCAGGGATCGAACGCGCGCACGCGGCGTTCGAGGGCCTCGGCGGATTCGCTCCAGTCGAGCACGGCTTCGCGCTTGTCGAGCTTGTGCGCGTAGACGATGCCGTCGTCATCCTGCACGCGCGCCTCGGGAAGAGTCCCCGCGACGAGGCGCGCGAGGCCTTCGCCGAGCACCTCGGCACCGAGCGCCGCGAGGCGGTCGTGCAGGCTGCCGCCGGTGTCGGAAGGCTCGATCGGCGTGCGCCTCTCGAGCAAGACGGGGCCGGTGTCGAGCCCCTCCTCCATGCGCATGAGGCCGACACCCGACTCGGCGTCGCCGGCGAGGATCGCACGCTGGATCGGCGCCGCACCGCGCCAGCGCGGCAGCAGCGAGGCGTGCACGTTCCAGCAGCCGTGCTGCGGAATCGCGAGCACGCGCGGCGACAGGATCAGGCCGTAGGCGACGACGACCATGAGGTCGGGCTGCCATGCGGCGAGACGCGCACGCGCCTCGCGTGTGCGCAGCGACCCGGGCTGCTCGACGGGAACGCCGGCGGCGAGCGCAGCCTCCTTGACCGGGCTCGCGGCGAGCTTGCGGCCACGTCCGGCCGGACGGTCGGGCTGCGTGTAGGCCGCGACGACATCGACATCGGCCGCGAGGCAGGCCCGGAACGCAGCCACGGCGAATTCGGGTGTTCCCGCGAACACCAGGCGCAGTCGCCGGGCCATCGGGATCAGGCCGCGTTGCGGCGCTGCTTGGCCAGCTTCTTGCGGACGAGCTCGCGCTTGAGCGGCGAGAGGTAGTCGACGAAGAGCTTGCCCGCGAGGTGATCCATCTCGTGCTGGATGCACACGGCGAGCAGGCCGTCGGCCTCGATCACCTGCGCCGCGCCCTTCGCATCCTGTGCCTCGACACGGATGCGCTCGGCGCGCTCGACGTCCGCGAAGATGCCGGGCACGGAGAGGCAGCCTTCCTGGCAGACCTGGGTGCCGGAGCGCTCGACGACGCGCGGGTTGACCAGCACGAGCGGCTGGTTCTTGTCCTCCGACACGTCGACCACGAGCAGTTGCCTGTGGACATCGACCTGCGTCGCGGCGAGACCGATGCCGGGCGCCTCGTACATCGTCTCGAACATGTCGGCGACGAGCTTGGCGAGCTCGGCATCGAACACGGTGACCGGCTGCGCGACGGTGCGCAGGCGCGGATCGGGGAACTCGACGATCTTCATGAGGGCCATGGCGGTGGATCCGGGAACGTGGTCGTACGGTCTCGGCGCCGATCTGGGGCCGAAACGAGAGGAAACAACGTGTTGCGACGCCATTCTACGCGTTTCGCGACATCCGGGCGATGCTCGTGTGGCGTAGGCGCCGATGCTCGCGGGCAGGCTTGGGGCGGCAGCCCCTGCAGGCCCTTTTTTCCTCGCCGGGCCCGTGGCTTGCGCGACGTCCGGATTTGGGAAGTCGGTCATTTTCTCACGTTAAAGTTTCCTATACACTCGCCAAGCCATAGGGGAATCAGGTAATTGGCGGCCATGCTTAAAAAACTACTTTCGGTTTCGGCTGGACTGCTCCTCACCGTCTCGGTTTTTGCCGCCGGGCAATTTGCCGAGAACGCACCCGAGCGTTATGTCGTCAAACGCGGCGACACGCTGTGGGACATCTCGTCCAAATTCCTCATCAAGCCCTGGCACTGGCCGGAGATCTGGCAGCTCAACCCGCAGGTGCGCAATCCGCACCTGATCTACCCGGGTGACGAGCTCGTCCTGTCCGGCAACAAGGTCATGCACGGTCCGGGCTCGGTGGGTCCGCACGTGCGCGAAACCTCGCTCGAGGACGCGGTCAAGCCGATCCCGCTGTCGGCGATCAAGCAGTTCCTCAAGAACACGAAGGTTATCGGCGAGGACGAGCTGCGCAACGCGCCGCACGTCGTCGGCATCGAGGAAGACCGCCTGCGCGGCGCAACCGGCCAGCTCGTCTACGTGCGCGGCCTGCAGGCCTCGGTCGGCGACAAGTTCGCGATCGTGCGTCCTCTCGGCCGTTACTACGACATGCCGCCCGAGGAAGACGGCGGCGTCCGCGAGACGTACCGCCAGGAGCGGGACGGCCGCGACGGTCGCCAGAGCATCCTTTGGCGGCACGGCCCGCACGAGTGGAGCTTCAAGGGCCGCGTGCGCTTCCTCGGCTATGAAGTGCTCGAGTTCGGCACCGTGCAGGTCACGCGCACGGCGGACGTCTCGTCGGCACTCGTCACCTACTCCGATTTCGAGGTGAAGGCCGGCGACTACCTCATCGCACTCGATCCGTCGCCGTACGACGACCAGTTCGTGCCGCACCCGCCTGCGAATGCACCGAACAACATGCGCGTCATCGCGTTCACCGACGCCATGAACGCCGTCGGCACGCACCAGGTCGTGGCGCTGTCGCGTGGCAGCGAGGACGGCGTGGACAATGGCACGGTCTATTCGGTCTACACCGACGGCCAGGTCGTGCGCGACCGCACCGACTACCCGGACGCAAAGAGCCGCACGTTCTTCAAGCCCGGTCGCGCGAACGTCCAGCTGCCGCCCGAATTCATCGGCCACGTGATGATCTTCCGCACCTTCGACCGGGTCAGCTACGGCCTCGTCATGGACGGCATCCGCCCCGTGCACGTCGGCGATTTCCTGCACGATCCCGATTCGACGCCCTGACCTGATCCACGCGATCACGCACGACGGCGCGGCCCGAGGGTCGCGCCGTCTGCGTTTTCGGGGTTCCGCTACACTCGCGGCATGGACACCGCCCACGGCAACCGGACTGCCTGGCTCATCCTGCTGCGCGCGCCTGCGCTCGGATCGGCCGCCCTGCGACGCCTCGTCGCCCACCACGGAAGCGCCGCACGCGCGCTCGGCGCGCTGCGTGGCGGTCATGCCGCACGCGGGCTCGAGGAGACCACGCGCGGCTGGCTCGATTCACCCGACGGCGCGCGCATCGACGCCGACCTCGCCTGGCTCGCCGAACCGGCCCATCACCTGCTCGGCTGGGACGATCCCGACTACCCGACCCTGCTGCGCGACATCCCGGGCGCACCGGCGGCGCTGTTCGTCGCAGGGGACGCGTCGCTGCTGTGGATGCCGCAGGTCGCGATCGTCGGCAGCCGTGCGGCGAGTCCCGGCGGCCTCGCGACGACGCGACGCTTCGCACGCACGCTGGCCGCGGCAGGGTTCACGATCACCAGCGGCATGGCCGACGGCATCGACGGGGCCGCCCACGATGCCGCGCTCGAGGTCGGCGGGCGCACGGTCGCCGTGCTCGGCACCGGCCCCGACATCGCCTATCCGCGCAAGCATGCCGGCCTCGCCACGCGCATCGAGGCCGCTGGCGCGCTCGTCAGCGAGCTTCCGCCCGGCACACCGGGCAAGGCCGAGCACTTCCCGCGCCGCAACCGCATCCTGTCGGGCCTCGCGCTCGGTACGCTGGTCGTGGAGGCCGGACTCAAGTCGGGCTCGCTGATCACGGCACGCTGCGCGACCGAGCAGGGCCGCGAGGTGTTCGCGATCCCCGGCGCGATCACGAATCCGCTCGCCCGCGGCTGCCACCAGCTGATCCGTGACGGTGCGCGACTCGTCGAAACCCCCGAGGAGGTCGGTACGGCGCTGGCCACGCACGCGGTCGAGCTGGGCGACCACCTGCGCGAGCGACTCGGGGCGCTCGTACCGGGCGCGGGGACCGAGGGCACGCCCGCCGGTCCTGACGCCGGGAGCGATCCGGACCGTGCGCGACTGATCGCCGCGCTTGCGCACGAAGCCTGCGACCTCGATACCCTGGCCGCGCGCAGCGGTCTCGACGTGCCGGCGTTGTCGTCGATGCTGCTGGTCCTGGAGCTCGAAGGCACCGTCGCGACGGCGCCGGGAGGCCGTTACCAGCGCGTCGACGGGGGCACCTGAACCTTCGGCGCCGACCCGTGGTCGGGAACGGCCGGGCTTGACAGCCCGCGAAGGCGTATGTCCTCCTGAATAAGGAATGGTGCGCCCGCACCGCGATCCACGAGCTTCCACGGTGCCTGCGGGCATCACGCACGACCGGCGGCAAGGACCGCATCCATGGCCAAGAGTCTCCTCATCGTCGAGTCACCCGCCAAGGCGAAGACGATCAACAAATACCTCGGCAAGGACTTCCAGGTCCTCGCTTCGTACGGCCACGTCCGCGATCTCGTCCCGAAGGAGGGCGCGGTCGACCCCGCGAACGACTTCGCGATGAACTACGAGCTCATCGACCGGAACGAGAAGCACGTCGACGCGATCGTCAAGGCCGCCAAGCAGGCCGACTCCCTCTACCTCGCGACCGACTTGGATCGCGAAGGGGAAGCCATTTCCTGGCACATCGCCGAGATCCTGCGCCAGCGCAAGCTGCTCGAGGGCCGCGCGCTGCATCGCGTGGTGTTCTCGGAGATCACGCCGCGCGCGATCAAGGAGGCCGTCGCCAACCCGAGGGCGTTGTCGATGGATCTCGTCAACGCCCAGCAGGCGCGCCGCGCGCTGGATTATCTCGTCGGCTTCAACCTGTCGCCGGTGCTGTGGCGCAAGGTGCAGCGCGGACTGTCGGCCGGTCGCGTGCAATCGCCCGCGCTGCGCATGATCGTCGAGCGCGAGGAGGAGATCGAAGCCTTCGTGCCGCGCGAATACTGGAGCGTGGAAGCCGACCTGGCCCATCCGGACCAGGCCTTCAAGGCACGCCTGCTGCGTCTCAACGGCAAGAAGTTCGAGCAGTTCGACCTCACCAACGCCGACGATGCGCACGCCGCGCGCGATGCGCTCAAGCGTGCCGCGCAAGGGCGCCTCGTGGTCGGCGACGTGCAGTCCAAGGAGCGCAAGCGCCGTCCTTCGGCGCCGTTCACGACCTCGACGCTGCAGCAGGAGGCCGCGCGCAAGCTCGGTTTCGCGACGAGCCGCACGATGCGCATCGCGCAGCAGCTCTATGAAGGCATCACGATCGGCGACGAGGGCGTGGTCGGCCTCATCACCTACATGCGTACCGACTCGACGCAGCTCTCGGGCGATGCGATCGGCGAACTGCGCGACGTGATCGTGCGCGAGTACGGCCGCCAGGCGCTGCCCGAGCAGCCCAACGTCTACAAGTCGAAGTCGAAGAATGCGCAGGAAGCCCACGAGGCGATCCGCCCGACATCGGCCGCACTGACGCCGCGCAAGGTCGCCGCCTACCTGTCGCCGGACCACGCCAAGCTCTACGAGCTGATCTGGAAGCGCACGGTCGCCTCGCAGATGCAGCACGCCACGCTCAACACGGTCTCCGTCGATTTCCCGTGCGGCGACGACGCCGCCTTCCGTGCCACCGGCACGACGGTCGTCGACGCGGGCTTCCTCGCGGTCTACGAGGAAGGCCGCGACCAGAAGAGCGCCGAGGACGACGACGACGCGCGCAAGCTGCCGGCGATGAAGGTCGGCGAGGCCGTCCCGCTGCGCGACATCGTCACCGACCAGCATTTCACCGAGCCGCCGCCGCGTTTCTCCGAGGCCAGCCTCGTCAAGGCACTCGAGGAATACGGCATCGGCCGCCCGTCGACCTACGCGAGCATCATCCAGGTGCTGCTCAACCGCGAGTACGTGATCCTCGACAGCCGCCGCTTCAAGCCGACCGATGTCGGCCGCGCGGTCGGCAAGTTCCTGTCCGGGCACTTCGCCAAGTACGTCGACTACGACTTCACGGCCAACCTCGAGGACGAACTCGACGCGGTGTCCCGCGGCGAGGAGGACTGGGTCCCGCTGCTCGAGAAGTTCTGGAAGCCGTTCAAGGCCCAGGTCGACGAGAAGGTCGAGACGGTCGACAAGTCCGAGGCCAGCGGCAGCCGCGTGCTCGGCGACGATCCCGCCAGCGGCAAGCCCGTGTCGGTGCGTCTCGGCCGTTACGGGCCGTTCGCGCAGATCGGCACCAAGGAAGACGAGGACAAGCCGAAGTTCGCGAGCCTGCGGCCCGGCCAGAGCATGCACACGCTCACGCTCGCGGAGGCCCTGCAGCTGTTCAAGCTGCCGCGCACGCTCGGCGCACACGAGGACGGGCAGGACATCACGGTCGGCGTCGGCCGCTTCGGCCCGTTCGTCAAGCACGGCTCGATCTACGCCTCGCTCGGCAAGGAGGACGATCCGTACACGATCGAGCTCGAGCGCGGCCTGCAGCTGCTGCGCGAGAAGGCCGAGGCCGCCGCGAACCGCGTCATCAAGGACTTCGGCAACGGCATCCAGGTGCTCAACGGCCGCTACGGCCCGTACATCACCGACGGCGAGAAGAACGCTCGCATCCCGAAGGACCGCGAGCCTGCGAGCCTGAGCGAAGCCGAATGCGCCGAGCTCATCGCGGCGGCACCGCTCAAGCCCAAGCGCGGCGGCTTCGGCCGCGGTGCCAAGGGCAAACCCGCAGCGAAGAAGGCAGCTGCCGACACGGTGCCCGCGAAGAAGGCGGCCGTGAAGAAGGCGCCGGCGAAGAAGACCGCTGCGAAGAAGGCCGTGGCGAAGAAGTCCGCCGCGAAGAAGGCTCCGGCGAAGAAAGCCGTCACGAAGACGGCGTGATGGCGCCCGAGCTCGCCGACGCCGTCGCCCGGCTGCGCATGGGCGGCGTCGTCGCCTACCCGACCGAGGCGGTCTGGGGACTCGGCTGCGATCCGCTCGACGAAGCCGCCGTGCGCAGGTTGTTCGCGCTCAAGCAGCGCCCTTCCGGGCTCGGCGTCGTGCTGATCGGCGCCGACATGGCCCAGGTGATGCCGTTCATCGGCGACGTTCCGGCGCCGGCACTGGCCCGCGCCGCGGCCACGTGGCCGGGTCCGCACACATGGATTTTCCCACGAAGCAGCCGCGTTCCAGCATGGATCAGCGGCGAACATGCAGGCATCGCGCTGCGCGTCACTGCTCATCCGGTGGCCGCCGCGCTGTGCCGCGCGTTCGGCTCGGCGCTGGTGTCGACGAGCGCGAATCCGCACGGCATGCCCCCTGCGCGCTCGCGCACCGATCTCGACACGCTGTTCGGCGACACCCTCGATGCGATCGTCGACGGTCCCCTCGGGGCACTTGAGCGGCCGACGCCGATCCGCGACGCTATGACCGGGGAATTCATCCGTTCGTGAACACGACGGCGAGGTCCGCGTCGCCACGGGCGGCGCGGATGCCGTGCGTCGTGCGATGCGGTCCGTGACCGTCGAGGGAGGCTTGGCAGCGTGTCGGCAGTGATCCATCCGCCATCGGGCGACTCCGTGACCGTCTGGCCGTTGCTGGCCGGCGACGACATGACGCGTACCGTGGCCTGGCGCGACGGCCGGCCCGTCTCGGCCGCAGCTTTCCTCGCCGACGTCGCACGCGTCGCGGCGTGCCTGCCGGCCCGTGCGCACGCGATCAACCTCTGCGAGGACCGCTACGCCTTCACGGTGGCGTTCTGCGCCGTCGCGAGCCGCGGCCAGACCACCTTGCTGCCGCCCTCCCGCGCGCCGCGTGCGGTCGACGAGGCCCTCGCGGCCTACGCCTCGACCTACGTGCTCAGCGACACCGTGCTCGATCCCGCGCCGGACCCCCTCGTCATGCTGCCGGTGCTGGACGGCGTCGCCGACAGGCCGGTCGACATGCCGCGCATCCGTGCCGATCAGGTCGTCGCGATCGGCTTCACCTCGGGCAGCACGGGCCAGCCCAAGCCCAACACGAAGACCTGGGACAATTTCCGGCGCGGCACGCTGCGCAACCTCGAGGTGCTCGCCACGATACTCGGCATCGCCGCGGAAACGCCGGCGCACGTCGTCGCGACGGTACCGCCGCAGCACATGTACGGCATGGAGACCTCGGTACTGCCACCGCTGTTCGGCGCGTTCGCCGTGCACGCGGCGCGACCGTTCTTTCCGGCCGACATTGCGCGCGCACTGGCGTCGATTCCGTCGCCCCGTATCCTCGTCACGACCCCCGTGCACCTGCGTGCGCTGCTGCGCGACGATGTCGTGTTCCCGTCGATCGACGCGATCGTGTCGGCGACCGCCCCGCTGCCCGCCGACCTCGCGCGCGAGGCCGAGGCTCGCCTCGGCGCGCCGATGCTCGAGGTGTTCGGTTCGACCGAGACCTGCGTGATCGCCTGGCGACGGACCGCGCTGGAAAGCGCATGGACGCTGCACGACGACGTCGACCTGCGTCCGCAACCGGACGGCACGCTCGTGTCGGCGGCCCACCTCGACGCGCCCGTCCTGCTTCAGGACATCGTCGAACTGCTGCCCGGGCGGCGCTTCGAGCTGCGAGGCCGCAATGCCGACCTGCTCGAGATCGCCGGCAAGCGCGCCTCGTTGGCCGATCTGACGCGTCGATTGCTCGAGATTCCGGGCGTCGTCGACGCCGTCGTGTTCCAGGCCGAGGATGTCGATGCCTCGGGCGTACAGCGCATCGCCGCGCTCGTCGTCGCACCGACGCTGACCGATGGCGACGTGCTCGCCGCGATGCGTCGCATGATCGATCCGGTCTTCCTGCCGCGTCCGCTGCGACGCGTGGCCGCCCTGCCTCGCAACGAGACCGGCAAGCTGCCGCGTGCGGCTGTGCTGGCCGTCCTGCGCAACGGCTGAGCCGCCGTCGCGAAACGCGGGCAAAGAAAAGCCCCGAGGGCCAGGGGGAGCCCTCGGGGCTGGGGTCGAAAACCGGTCTGGGGAGGGACCGATTCCCGGGGATCCAACCCAGGGGAGGTGGGTGGATCCGGGGGCGCCGTTGCGTGCACCCGGATGATCAGACGCGGGTCGGCGGTGGAAAGTTTCGAAGCGTTCGCGAATCGGCCGGATTCGTTTAGCGGCGATTCACCTGAATGACGGCGAAGCTGAACGCGCTCAATGCGCTTCGTCCCAGTTGGCGCCGCTTCCGATGTCGACGACCAGCGGCACGTCGAGCGTGGCCGCGCCGGCCATGCGCTCGCGTACGCCGTCGGTGATCGCGACGACGCGGTCCTCGCGCACCTCGAACACGAGTTCGTCGTGGACCTGCAGCAGCATGCGCGCCTCGTCGGCCCGTCCGGCGAGCCAGACATCGACCTCGATCATCGCGCGCTTGATGATGTCGGCCGCGGTGCCCTGCATCGGCGCATTGATCGCAGCACGCTCGGCGCCGGCGCGCTGGGTCGCGTTCGCGGAACGGATGTAGTCCAGGTGCAGGCGGCGGCCGAACACGGTCTCGACGTAGCCCTGCGCGTGCGCCTCGGCGCGGACACGGTCCATGTAGTCGCGCACGCCCGGATAGCGCTGGAAGTAGCGCGCGATGTAGTCCTGTGCCTCGCCGCGGCCGATGCCGAGCTGGCGCGCGAGACCGAACGGTCCCATGCCGTACATGAGGCCGAAGTTGATCGCCTTGGCCGCGCGACGCTGATTGCCGTCGACGTCCTCGAGCGGCACACCGAACACCTCCGAGGCGGTCGCGCGGTGCACGTCCTGGTTGCCCTGGAACGCCGCGAGCAGGCCCGCATCGCCCGACAGGTGGGCCATGATGCGCAGCTCGATCTGCGAGTAGTCGGCGGCGACGATGCGCCAGCCCGGCGGCGCGACGAAGGCCTGGCGGATGCGACGGCCTTCCTCGGTGCGGATCGGGATGTTCTGCAGGTTCGGATCCGACGACGACAGCCGCCCGGTCGCCGCGATCGCCTGGCCGTAGCTCGTGTGCACGCGCCCGGTGCGCGGGTTGACCATCTCGGCGAGCTTGTCGGTGTAGGTCGAGCGCAGCTTGGCGAGGCCGCGGTAGTCGAGGATCAGGCGCGGCAGCGCGTGTTCGTGCGCGATCGCCTCGAGCGCCTCCTCGTTCGTCGACGGCTGCCCCTTCGGCGTCTTCACGAGCGCCGGCAGCTTGAGCTGGTCGAACAGCAATGCCTGCAGCTGCTTGGGCGAGTCGAGGCTGAAGGTATGACCGGCCAGCGCATGCGCCTCGCCGGTGATCTCGTGCATGCGCCGGGCGAGCTGCTGGCTCTGCAGGCGCAGCGCATCGACGTCGATGAGGATGCCGGCCTGCTCCATGCGCGCGAGCACCGGCACCAGCGGGATCTCGATGCGCTCGTAGACCTCGCGCAGGTTCGGAACCTGCTGCAGGCGCGGCCACAGCGCCTCGTGCAGGCGCAGCGTGACGTCGGCATCCTCGGCCGCGTAACGCGTCGCGGTGTCGAGGTCGACTTGCGAGAACGGGATCTGCTTGGCGCCCTTGCCGGCGACGTCCTCGTAATGGACGGTCTCGTAGCCGAGGTGCTGGCGCGCGAGCGAATCCATGTCGTGGCGCGAGGCCGTCGAGTTGAGCACGTACGACTCGAGCATGGTGTCGTGCGCGATGCCGCGCACGGTGATGCCCGCCTGGGCGAGCACGTTGGCGTCGTACTTGAGGTGCTGGCCGAGCTTGGGCTTGCCGGGATCCTCGAGCAGCGGCTTGAGACGGGCGAGCACGTCGTCGCGCGCGAGTTGCGCCGGTGCACCGGCGTAGTCGTGCGCGACCGGAACGTAGGCGGCCTTGCCCGCCTCGACCGCGAACGAGACACCGACCACCTCGGCGCGCATGGGGTCGAGCGAGCTCGTTTCGGTATCGAATGCGATCAGCGGCGCGGCGTGCAGGCGCGCGATCCAGTCGTCGAGTCGTGCGCTGTCGAGCACGAGTTCGTACTCGCCGGGACGCGCCTGCTCGGCGGTCGGCACGAAGGCCGCTCCTGCGGGAGCCTCCGCGGGTGCGGGCGACGGCACCGGCTCGCCGCGATCGAGCTCCTTGAGCGCGGCATTGAAGCCGTAACGCATGTAGAGCTCGCGCAGGCGCTCGACGTCCTGGCCGCGCAGCGCGAGCTCGGTCGCGGCGAGGGGCAGCACGACGTCCGTGCGGATCGTGACGAGCTCGCGTGACAGCGGCAGGTGCGCGAGCGCGGCGCGCAGGTTGTCGCCGATCTTGCCGCCGACCTTCGCGGCATCGGCGATGACGCCGTCGAGCGAGCCGTACTCGGCGATCCATTTCGCGGCGGTCTTGGGGCCGCACTTCTCCACGCCCGGCACGTTGTCGACGGTGTCGCCCGTGAGCGCGAGGAAGTCGACGATGCGCTCGGGCGGCACGCCGAACTTCGCGATCACGCCCTCGCGGTCCATCGTCGTGTTCGTCATCGTGTTGACGAGCGAGATGTGCGGCGAGACGAGCTGGGCGAAGTCCTTGTCGCCGGTCGAGATGACCACGTCGATGCCGAGCGCCTCGGCCTGGCGCGCGAGCGTGCCGATCACGTCGTCGGCCTCGACGCCGGGCTCGCGCAGGATCGGGAAGCCGAGCGCGGCGACGATCGTGAGCATCGGCTCGACCTGCGCCTTGAGGTCGGGCGGCGTCGGCGGGCGGTTGGCCTTGTACTGCGGATAGAGCTCGTCGCGGAACGTCGGCCCCGACGCGTCGCTCACGAACGCGACGTAGTCGGGCCGCTCCTTGAGCGTGGAACGCAGCATGTTGACGACGCCGAACAGCGCGCCGGTCGGCTCGCCGGCGGCGTTCGACAGCGGAGGCAGCGCGTGGAACGCGCGGAACAGATACGACGAACCGTCGATGAGGACGAGGCGCGGACGCGTCGACATGGCAACCTGGCACGGCAGCGGGCCCGCAGCTTCGCGCGGGCCGCCCGCAATTGCAACGCGCCGCCCTCAGCAGCCGACGGCGATCGGCGTCATCGTGCAGATGTCGAGCGTGAGCTGATTGTCCTCGAGCGCGGAACGGAAGATGACCTCGTTGTTGACCATGAGTGGCACCGACGGATAGCCGACCACGCCGATGTCGGGATTCACGCGCCAGCGGATCTGCGTGTTGCCGGGCTGCGGCAGACTCGCGCGGAGCGGGACGAGCAGCTCGACGACGAAGCCCTGATGCATGAGCCAGGCGCCGCCTGCCGTTCCGCGCGGCGGTGCGACCCTCAGGCCTTCGAGGCCGGTCGTGAAGGTCTGCGGACAGCCATAGTCGGGCTCGTTCTCGAAGTTGATGGCGAGCGGGAACGGGCGCGTGGAGATCGGCGGGAGGCGCGCGAAGCAGAAGACCGGGTTCTGCACGCTCGCGGCCGTGGTCACGCCTGGCGGAAGGATCAGCTCCAGACCCACTGCGCTGCCGGTGCACGGATTGCCGGGATGGCCGAGCACGAGGTGCGTGTAGAACACCTCGCCGACCGCCGGCGTGAAGTTCGGCGGCACCAGCGTGTAGCCGGCGTAGCCGGTCGTGCGCGGTTGCACCATCGGCGGATCGCTCAGGCACGCGATGACACTGCCGACCTGGATGATGCCGCCGTTCTGCCAGCGCAGCACGAGCTCCGGGCGCGCGACGTCCGCCGGAGTGAGGTCGACCGCGCCCGCCGTCGTCGACACGAGCATGCCGGCCACGAGCGCAACGACGCAGGGGATTCCGTTTCGCAGGTCCATCGATTTGTGCTCCCAGTTCCGATCCGAACCGCGACCTGTTACGCAGAATGGTGTTCCGGGCCCCAATGGCGTTTCACGGGCGATACACTCCGATGATCACCAGCTGCGGCGTGCCGGCATGTCCGAACACGGGGAACACGACGTCACTCGACTCATCGTCGCGTGGCGTGGCGGCGATGAAGCCGCGCGTGAACAGCTCATGGAGCGTGTGTATGCGAACGTTCGCGCGATCGCGGCGCAGTCGTTGCGGCGCATGCCGAACGCGACACTGAGCGCGACGGACCTCGCCCACGAAGCGCTGATCCGCATGCTCGGCACCGACGCCGACTGGGAGAATCGCAAACATTTCTTTCACGTCGCCGCGCAGGCCACGCGCCAGGTGCTCGTCGACGCGGCCCGCAGGCGCCTCGCCGACAAGCGCGGCGGCGGCGCCGAGCGCATCGACATCGACGACGTGCGCGACCTCGCGAGTCCCGAGAGCGATGCCGAACTGCTGCGGGTCGACTCGGCCCTCAAGGATCTTTCCGGCGCCGACACGCGTCGCGCGCAGATGATCGAGCTGGTCTATTTCGGCGGCCTGAGCCGCGCGGAAGTCGCCGCGGCGCTCGCGGTATCGGAGGGCACGGTCGATCGCGACCTGCGTCTCGCGAGGGCCTGGCTGAAAACCGCGCTGAGCGCATGAGTCCGCCGACCCCGGACCGGCTCGCCGCGCATTTCGAGCGGCTGGCGGGGATGCAGGCCGACGCGCGTACGGACGCGCTGGCGGGACTTCCCCTGGAGGACGACGAGAAGGCGTGGCTCGAGAGGATGCTCGCGGCCGACGACGACGCGTCCGATCCGATGGCCGAATCGATCGCCGCCGGCGCGGACCAGCTGCATGCGCCGCGGGTCGAGCGCCTCGGGCCGTGGCGACTGCTTCGCGAGATCGGCGCCGGCGGCATGGGGACGGTGTTCCTCGCCGAACGGGCCGACGGCGGATTCATGCAACGTGCGGCCATCAAGCTGCTGCGCGGATTTCCCACGCGGGACGGCGTGCGCAGGCTGCGTCAGGAGCGCCAGATCCTCGCGGGACTCGATCATCCGAACATCGCGCGCCTGCTCGACGGAGGCGAGAGCATCGACGGCCAGCCGTGGCTGGCGCTCGAGTACATCGACGGTGTCCCGCTGCTCGAACACATCGAGGCGGCATCACCGTCGCGCGACGATCGACTCGTGCTGTTCACCGCGATGCTCGACGCCGTCGAACATGCGCACCAGCGTCTCGTCGTGCATCGTGACCTCAAGCCGGCCAACGTGCTCGTCGCGAGGGGCGAGATCAAACTGCTCGATTTCGGCATCGCCCACCTCGTCGAACGGGACCGCGACGTGGAGCGCGAGACGTCCACGCGCGTGTTCAGCCGTGGCTACGCGAGCCCCGAGCAGCGCGAGGGCCGCGCGATCACGACGGCGAGCGACGTCTACAGCCTCGGCGTCCTGCTCCGCGAGATGCTCGCGGGTCGGCCGGGAGCGTCCGCCTCCTGGCCCCGCGTGCCACTCGATGCGGAGCTCGAGGGCATCCTCGCCAAGGCCTGCGCAGAGGATGCCCATCGGCGCTACGCCGGCGTCGGCGAGTTCCGCGACGACGTCTCGCGCTACCGCAGCGGCCGCCCCGTTCATGCCGCGGCGTTCACGCGCGCCTACCGGTTGCGCAAGTTCCTCTCGCGGCATCGCTTCGCCAGCGCGGCGAGCGCCATCGCGATCGTCTTGCTGGGCATCTTCGTGTGGCGACTCGATGCGGAGCGTGCCCGCGCCATCAACGCGGAGCAGACCACGCAGCGCGCACTCGAGACGGCCGAGCGCGATGCGGCGCGCGCGCGGGCCGCGCTGGATTTCCTCACCGATGCGTTCTCGGCCGCCTCGCCCGAGGTCGCCCTGAGCACGCAGGTCAGCGTGCGGGATCTGCTCGACGCGGCCAGGCGCAAGCTCGACGAACGCCAGGTCGGCCATCCGGAGCTGCGCCAGATCATGCAGCGGCTCCTCGCCCACCTGTACGGCTCGCTCGGCGAGGTGGGCATCGCTTCCGAACTCATGCGGGACGGCCTCACGGGGGTCGAGCCGCGGGATGCCGCGGAAGGCCTGCGGCTCGCCGACGATTACGAGGAGTACGCCTCGGAGCTCGGCGTGCGCGCGGACGGCGAAGGCGCGCTCGCGGCGGCCCGCAAGGCCGTGTCGTTGCGCGAACGCTTCGCACCGGGCGATGACGCCTTGCGCGTGCGCTCGCTGCTGACCATCGCGGCCGCCCACCATCGTGGCGGCGACAACAGGAAAGCGATCGAGCTGCTCGACGAGGCATCGGCACTCGCCGAGCGCACGCCCGCCGTCGAGGCAGCGGTCCGCGTCGAGATCGCGACGGTGCATGCCTCGCTCCTCGCGATGGAAGGCGACTGCGCGCGCGCGACGGATATCGCGCAGCATGGACTCGAGCTCAACATCGACTCCAGGCGCGAGGAGACGCCCGACCACGTCATGCTGATGCGTGCCAAGGCCTCCGCGCACAGTGCCTGCGGACGTCCCGCCGAGGCCGCCGCGAGCCTGCGCGAAGCGATCGCACTGCAGGAGCGGCTCGTCGGTCGCGGCGGGGCGCGCATGATGACGCTGACCAACGACCTCGCACTCGCGCTCAACGAACTCGGCGAGTACCGCGAAGCCGCCGCGATGCTCGACGTCTCCGACGCGGTGATGCGCGCGGCGGGGCTGGGCTCGTTCGACGAGGCGATCGGCTTGTCCAACCTCGCCGGCACGCTCGAGAACGCAGGGGACTACACCGCGTCGATCGAACTCTCGGATCGCGCCATCGCACTCGTCGGCAGCGCAGACCTCCCCGCCGACGAACTCCTGCTGCGACGCATCGAGCGCAGCAGGGCGCGGACGCTCGGCATCGTCGGCCGGCATGACGAGGCACGCAGGATCCTTCTCGACCTGCGTGACCGCAGTGAGCGCATCGATGGACGGGCATCCGGCGAGTTCGCGGTGATCCAGTGGCAGCTGGCGCAGCTCGAGATGCGCGCCGGCGAGCCGGCGCAAAGCGCCCCGCTCCTGGACGATGCGCTGCAGGCGTTCGCTGCGCTCGTACCGGAGTCGCATCCCGTGTTCGCCCATGCGCACCGCGTTCGCGCGAACCTCGCGCGCCAGCGCGGCGATGCCGCCTCGGCGACGCGCGAGGCGCGCGCCGCCGTCGCGGCATTCGAGGCGTCGGGATCGGTCGCCGTCGACCTCGCGATCGCGCGCGCGGAGCTCGCGGCGATTCTTCGTGGATCGGGAGAGGTCACGGAGTCGCGCGCCCTTCTGGAAGCCGCGCTTCCCGTCATGCGCTCGTCACTGCTGCCGACCGAGGTGAATCGCATCGCTGCGGAGACCCTCGCTCGACGATTCGCGATGCCGCCGAAAGGCGACTGAGGTCAACGCCGAGTCAGCCCCGGCGTCCTACACTCGACGCTCCTGACCGGAGAACCGCCATGACCGCCCGCCTCGTCGCGTCCCTGCTGGCTTCCTCGCTCATTGCGGCGCATGCGCTCGCGGCGCCACCGGCGAAGCCCGAGAAGTCCGGGCTCCCGCCTCCGGCGATCGATGCGCCAGGCGTCGCCCCGGCACCGGCACCGCCGACCGATGCATCCGGCGGCATGCCCGCAGTCGCGCCCGCGGCCGACGACGGCGTGCAACCCGCGATGCCCGATACGCGCCTCGTGCGCGACAAGGCCTCGCGCGACGCGCGTACGCAGCAGGCGAGCGCGATCCGTGCGAGCGCCGACTCCGTCACCAAACGCCAGGAAGGCACCGACACCGTCGAGGAGTACCGCGAGAAGGGCAAGCTGCGCATGATCCGCATCATCCCGCGCACGGGTCCCGAACAGATGTACATGGACAACAACGGCGATGGTCGCCTCGTCCGCGACCCGCTTGATGGTCCGGTGTCGCCGGTCTACTTCACGCTCTACGAGTGGAACTGACGACGGCTCAGCCCGTGTTGCTCGCGAGCCAGTCGCGCGGCACGAGGTAGTCGGACAGCCTCGCCTCGTCGCTTCCCGGCGCAGGGGCGTAGGCGTACTCGAAACGCACGCGCGGCGGCAGGCTCATGAGGATCGACTCGGTACGCCCGCCCGACTGCAGCCCGAACAGCGTGCCGCGGTCGTAGACGAGGTTGAACTCGACGTAGCGGCCGCGCCGGTAGAGCTGGAACTCGCGCTCACGCTCGCCATGCTCCCTCTCGGCGCGGCGCTCGACGATCGGCAGGTAGGCGTCGAGGAAGCCGTTGCCGACGGCCTGCATGAACCCGAAGCAGGTATCGAATCCGGGCTCCGAAAGGTCGTCGTAGAAGATGCCACCGACACCGCGCGTCTCGCCACGGTGGCGGAGATGGAAGTACTCGTCGCACCAGCGCTTGTAGCGTGCGTAGGCGCCGCCCTCGAGCACGCCACAGGCGTCTCGCGCCACCGTATGCCAGTGCACGATGTCCTCGTCGAACGGGTAGAACGGCGTGAGATCGAAGCCGCCGCCGAACCACCAGACCGGATCCTTGCCGTCCTCGTGGGCCTCGAAGTAGCGCACGTTCATGTGCGTCGTCGGCACGTACGGATTGCGCGGGTGGAAGACCAGCGAGACACCGACCGCATCCCAGGCGCGCCCGGCGATCTCGGGACGATGCGCCGAGGCCGATGGCGGAAGCCGGGTCCCCGACACGCGGGAGAATCCGATACCGGCCTGCTCGAACACGCCTTCGCCGCTGAGCACGCGCGTGCGGCCGCCACCGCCCTCGGGACGTGTCCATGCATCCTCGCGGAAGCACGACTTGCCATCGATCGACTCGATCGACGCGCAGATGCGGTCCTGGAGACCGCGAAGAAAGCTTTCGACGTTCGCGAGCTGCTGGGATGCCACGATCCTGGGTCCTTCGATGCCTGGGCGGCCCGCCGACGTAGCGGGGAACCACGATTATCGTCGATGCCCCCCGACGTCCCCCCGCGTTGAGTAGCGGTCGGGTCTAGAGTCCGGTTTTGATGCTAG
>VFQP010000419.1_pt1 | contig 87511 bp, 147 predicted proteins | sample 3512351 | NCBI WGS metagenome assembly VFQP01 (sample SAMN10412372, study PRJNA504923) | tailings metagenome | isolation source: Relicate 1 Philex TSF1 revegetated site | place: Philippines: Tuba, Benguet | collected 2017-08-29
TCCCCCCGGGTACCCTCCCCCCCACCGCCCTCACCAGTGGCCCCACCCCCACCCCCATCCCCAACACCACCTTCAACGACCTTTTGCACCAGCCTCGCGGACGGCTTGTACCAGATATCCGATGCGTGCAACACGCAATACTATCACTGCGACAGAGGGACCACTTGGATTCAACAGTGCCCAGCAGGCACTGTGTGGAACCAAGTTGCCGGCTATTGCGATTGGCCAGACAATGTACCAGCATGCGGTGGCACCCTTCCACCTCCGCCGCCCTCGCCCATTGTGTCATCACCCAAGATTACCATCCCATCGCCCTCACCACTGGTGCAGTCCCCCGTCATCACGTCCCCTGCACCCCCACCTTCCCCTGGGCCACCCCGCACCAACCAAGTGGTCGTCTATTGGGGACAAAACTCCTTCCCAGGCACACCGTACGACATTGGGTGGTGCCTGTTGATCAACCCATACCCCCACCCACACAACCATTCTCCCCACAGTGCTCAGTATGAAAAGGACCTGCGATACTATTGTGACGATTCGGAAATCGACATCCTGGTTGTGTCATTTATGAACATGTTTCCTGTCGATTCACGCACTCCTGGGTGCCCCAACTTCAACTTTGCCAACCACTGTGGCGATGTATTCCCCAACACTATGCTCAAGTGCCCCGGTATTGGTACAGACGTGACCTACTGCCAGAGCAAAGGCAAAAAAGTGCTACTCAGTATGGGCGGTGCTGCTGGTGTCTATGGCTTTACCAGCGATGCAGAGGTATGTTGTTGGTATGTGGTGGCCCTGTGGACGTGGATTACACATGTATTACACAACAATTCCCCCTCACATCATCAACAGGCTGTCACGTTTGCCGACACGCTCTGGGGCATGGTCTTTGCGGGCAATGCTGCGTCAACCTCGTGCCCCTATCGTCCCTTTGGCTCGGCAGTCTTTGATGGCATCGACCTCGACATTGAGGGCGGCTCCACTATTGGCTATGCTGCATTTGTGAATCAGCTGCGTGTCAATTTTGCCAAAGACCCAACCAGGACCTACTACGTTGCTGGTGCACCCCAGTGCCCCTTCCCTGATGCCTATCTGGGACCTTCCGGCACATCCACCCTCAGCACAAGCCTCTTTGACTGGGTGTTTGTGCAGTTTTACAACAACTATTGCGCACCAGGCTCCAACTTCAACTGGAACACATGGTATGTTTTGGTTGGGGATTCTGAACGCACATGGCATACTTACCCCACACACACTGCCACACGACAGGGCCAACTGGGCAATCACCAGTGCACCCAATCGCAATACCAAGATATTCTTGGGCGTACCTGCATCCCCCAGTGCTGCTGGCTCTGGGTATAACACATTTACACAACTCACCGCCGTCTTGGACACCATAAAGAACAGCTCTGCATTTGGGGGCGTGATGATGTACGTGAATGGTTTTTTTGGGTTGTTTTTACACACACACACATTGCACACACAAGTTCACACACATGCAACACAATCCATCACAGGTGGGATGCATCCAACAGCGACAACAACCCAGTGAATGGGGTGTCGTTTGCACACGCGGTTGGGGCCTACCTCAACTAGAATGGTTTGTCAACAAGTGTCACCAGAAACAAGATCTGAGAGGAAATGAGTACCAAGGCAGCGACAGAAGCATAGTGCTTTTCGCGCCCTATCATAATATGCAGTTGTTATGGTCGTGTGCGAGCACACTGGTCAATATATTTTTCTACTATGTTTCGTTATTTTTATTGTGTACTGTTTCTATAGCTAGGCAGGCATGATAGCATCATTTTTGTAACCCATTGGTGACCTTACATAGACGTGTCTGGACGAGAGGGTTCTTCATCGAGAGGGTTGTTCATCGTGGTTGTTGCAGAACCTCTGTGGTTTTCTCTTGCTGAGATCCTCTAAGCTGCAAGAAAAGATCACAGCAGCACCATGCTGGTGGCATCTGTGGCGAAAATCCTCATGTATGTCAATGTTTCGTCGATTTTACGTGAATTCGTTTTTATCGTGCGCTGGTGCATGCACATGTACACACCAACCCATTGACAGTTTGTTTTTTGGCTACGTGTGGCCCGCATACCTATGTTTCAAGGCACTCAAGGGCCCAAAAAAACAAGATGCCACACGCTTATGGTGCCACTACTGGTATGTGCGCAGTATTGGGTGCAGCAATGGTCCATCACTATGGTCCATCACTCCAGTAGTGTAGCAGGCACACCACTGTGGCACACATAGGCTCATCCTGGCCATGTTTACCGCTGCGGAGCATGTTCTCGACTTCACTGTATTCTGGTACGTATGCTTTGTTGTGGTGCTCCTTCCTGCACACCAGCGCACCAGCATCTCACTCAACACACCACCACAGGATTCCCTTGTATTATGAAGCCAAGGTGTTGTTTGTCTTGTCGCTGTGGCACCCTGCAACACAAGGGTCGGAATACCTGTACCATACCCTGATAGAGCCACTGCTGAGCGCCCAGGAACCACACATTGACGCTGCCCTTGCTGAGAGTCAGGCATGGATCAAGACACATGTCACCAACAACCTCGATGGGTACGGGGTGGGGATACAATACAACCGTCTACTGCCAGCAGCAGGCAACAAACATGGCCAATACAACAGGCTGCGCAAGTTTGTGCAGGAGCGGGCGATGATGTTGATCGAGGCAGCACAGGGGCAGCAACAGGTGTGGTGATGTAACTGGTGGTGGTCTTGACTGGGCAATTTTGTAAAACGTTTGTTTCACTCACACAGGCAGTGGTGTCTCCACGTCAACCAGACCACGCACATGCTCAATAATCCTCGTTGTTTACCCACAAAAGATGGTAGTTTTATAATTCACAAACCGTGTAAAACAGAGATTGCGTTCCAACGGCATCTCGCACATCAGAAACATTGTTTCACCACAATGACACCTGTGACGAATAGCAGATTATGATCGAAATGCAGCAGATGATGAGGTGGTGTTGAGCTCCAAAAGAGCATACATTTGATGCTTGGTTCCAGTACAAATTACAAGCAGCTGCCAATCACTGCGGTGCGTTACAGATACCACATTGCATACTCTCATAATACCCTCATGATACCCCCCACCATTAGGGCGACCACGTGCTGCACGGTGCCCCATGTGCTGATGGCCCAACACTCGAGTCCCTCGACTATGAGCCAATAAACAGCAGCGTCTTTCGCGGCAACAAGCAGCAGAGCCAATGGCAGCGCACCTTGCTTGCCGCGACAACGGGCTTGCTCTGCATGCTTGTTGGTATGGGTGGGTGTGAGGGTGCGCAATGCCAATAATCTCCACCACCATCACCCTCACCACCACCACCTCCTCCACCAAAAAGGTATATGCACGGCATGTGCAGCAGTACTGGTCAACATGAGTGTGGAAAACATTGCCGCAGTCAAAGTGGGCGTCACACACCAACTCATGGCCTCCCCCCATGGTGGCACCATGATGGCATACACATGGTATGCTGCATTCGACCTCTTCCTCGTGCTTTTTTCCGCAAGTATTTGCATATTCTTGGCCCCTGCAGCAGTGGGTTCTGGTATTCCTGACGTCAAGGCGTATCTAAACGGCATTGACATTCCTCATGCCCTCTCTGGTCGCACGTTGATGGCCAAGGGTGCTGCAGTGATTGGGAGCGTTGCGAGTGGCTTGGCAGTGGGCAAAGAGGGTCCATTTGTGGCAATTGGTGCTGCAATAGGGGCATGTTTGTCAAGAGCTGCAAGCAAGGTGGTGCGCGCAATGCAGGACATGGCGGTGTATGCGGTGGACTGGGAGATGCAAGACATGGTGACATGTGGTGCTGCTGCTGGCGTTGCTGCTGCATTTCGTGCACCTGTTGGTATGTACTTGTATCCATCACATATCTGTTATCATGCACAGCCATGATGCACACAGTTTCATACCCACACCGTGCTACTACATACCTTGCAAATTCCACCCTCACTACCACCTACCACCTACCTACACCTCTCAGGTGGTGTGTTGTTTGCTCTTGAAGAACTGATGTCATGGTGGCGCCCCCGTGTGCTCTGGCATGCCTTTGCCACGACTGCTGTTGTGAGTGTGACCATACGTGTGGCTATGAAAGCATGTTCAGGGGGTCATTGTGGGTGGTTTGGGAAAAATCATGGTGTGCTGGTGTTTAATATGACTGATGGGCAGGATGATTATGAGGTGTATGAGTTGCTACCTATGCTGCTGCTGGGTATGTGTGTTGGTGTTTGGTGTGTGTGAAGGTGTTGTTGTGTGTGTGTGTATGGTGTGTGGTATAAGAATAGCTTGGTATGGAGTGGTTGGTGTATGGTGGTGCTGACGATGGAAATAGGGCGAAAAAGGGAAGGGAGGTGTTGTATATTTTCCCTGACACACACAAAAACACGGCTTACACATACCACCACAGGTGTTATTGGTGGTTTATTGGGTAGTGCATTCAACAGCATCAATCACCTATTGGCTACATGGAGGCAAGATGCATTGGATCGACAAAAAACCAAGTGGCAGTGGAGGTTGACCGAGGCGTTGACTATTAGTTTGATCACCTCAACGGCGTTTTTCTACATGGCACACTCAACACCATGCGTGGTATGGGTTTGGTGGGGCGTGTATTTGTTGTTGTTGTTGTTGTTGTTTGGGTGACAGTGGTGGTGGTGATGATGATGAAGAGGTGCATGTGCGCAGTAACACATGTACACAATAAACAAAAGTACTCATCCCCTTGCTTTTCACACACACACCTGGTCCCCTTGCTTTTCCTCAACACATCTATTCCCCTTGCTTTTCCTACACACATCTATTCCCCTTGCTTTTCACACAATCAGTTCCCCTTGCTTTTCACACAGGGATGTCGCCCAGAGTCAAAAGAACAGTGTCCCAGTGCTGAACCATACCTGAGCAACTTTGTGTCATTTCAATGCAGCGCACCCACAGAATATAATGAGATGGCAACCTTGGTGCTCACGACACAGGATGATGCAATACGGTACGTGTTTTTGTGTGGTGCATATGTTGGCTTTTTTAGGCTACATATATATGTGGTGTGTGTTAATGGGCGAGTGTCATACATGTGTGTATGTGCCAACATGTGTATGTGAATGGCTGTGTATGGGAAATATGCACATATATCTACACCAAAAACACCCCTTCACCACCCACCACAGCAACCTATTCAGCGCCAATACCCCCAACGAATACAGCGCACGGGGCCTCCTCACCCACTTTGTCGTCTTTTTCATCCTCGCCACCATCACCCACGGCATTGCTGTCCCCTCTGGCCTCTTTGTACCCTGCATCGTGTGTGGGGCAACCTATGGCCGCTTGGTGGGGCTTGCAGTGGTGACTGCACTACCTGGGTCCCATATGGATGAGGGGACCTATGCATTGTTGGGGGCGGCGTCATTTTTGGGGGGTGCCATGCGGTCAACGGTGTCCCTGTGTGTCATGCTGCTGGAGTTGACCGGTCATCTGAATTTGTTACCATTGATCATGTTGGTGTTGTTGGTTGCCAAGGTGTGAAGGTGGAGGGTGGTGGGGTGGAGCATGTATACATACCGTGTGAAGTGTGAGTGCATACTGCATGATATATGTGTGTCATATTTGGATGGTGGACGTGGTGAATATTCATGTGTGCATGCATGTCTATGTATATATGCCATACAACCACCCTCTCCACCCCCACCCCCCCCCACAGACGGTGGGTGACCTCACTGGTGTGCCCTCCATCTACACCCTCCTCATGGACCTGCGTCGACTGCCATTCCTCGACGCCACCCCCCCCTCAAAAACAGCATTGCTCACAGCAGCAGATGCAGCCACCAGCCATGCACACACCCTACGCACCCGTGAGCGCGCCGCGCGCATACTCGAGGCCCTCACCACCACGCGACACAATGGCTTTCCTGTGGTGGATGATGGGGAGGAGGGAGGAGGGGCCGGGAAGAAGCTCGAGGGGCCGGTGTTGCGGGGAATTGTGTTGCGCAAGCACTTGATGTTGTTGTTGGGGCGGAGGGTGTTTACAGGGGCCCAAGGGGGGGACGGGCCCTTGTTGAATTTGACTGCGTTACAGGGGGCGAGCTATCACAATGATCATAGGTATGATATTTGTGTGTGTTTGTGTGTGTATGTGTGTAGGAATGTGTTGAAGGAGTGGTGGTTGGTGTATGGATGTGGTATGGTGGTGTTTTTGTGTGGATAGATTGTATATCATACACAAAACATGCACACATCATCACATGCACACATCATCACATGCACACATCATCACATGCACACATCATCACATACACAACATACAAGACATATTCTTCTACCACCAACACACAGGTTGTTACAGTCGCTAGAACTTTCACAAGAAGATCTAGACACAATAGTAGACCTCACACCATTTGTCAGCCCACTATCGTATTGCGTACCACAGGGGGCATCCCTGCCCAAGGTATGTATCTTGGGTGGGTGGGTGTCTTGGGTGTGTGTGTGTATTGCCTGTGTGTTTATTGGGTGTGTGTCCTGTGTGTGTGTGTATATGTATATATATACACACCGGGTGTAATGGGTTTGTACATTCCTCACCCTCTTCCTCAAAATGATACTAGACCCTCATCCTCACCCACCCCCCTTTTCAGGTGTATGCCCTCTTTCGTCACCTAGGCTTGCGGCACCTCTGTGTGGTACCTGATGCACTGCCCCTGCGTGGCATCATCACCCGAAGGGACCTGCTGCAGAGAAACCTACCAGTACGCAGCCCCGGGATAGGGCCCGGGGGGGGGCGCACAGGCAGCAATGCGTCATCCAGTGGGAAGAGTAGTGCGACGACGCCACGGGTGGATGTGGCATTGGTGCGGTCTGCGTTGCGGGGTGGGGGCGGGGGTGGGGGGGTGGGGGCCACGCGGAGGGGGGTTCAGCGGGGGCTGGGGTTGGGGGAAGAGGATTTGTGATGCGCACGAGTGTGGTGTGAGTTTTGAGTGGGGGTGGCTTGTATGGTGGTGAAAAGGGCTTTCTATTATGACGATGCTGTGTGTTTCTGCATTGAATCAGTACAAAGATGATGAAATGACATGACCTACGTGATAATGACGTACATGATGATGTGCTTTTTGTTGCGTCTGGGGCAGGTTGATTTATGAGTGCCCTGGGTAGCAACATTACAATTAAAACAATGTAAGCATGGAAAAAGCATTGGCTGCGACATAACCGACTGCACACACATACATATCTCCAGCTTTTCATGTCCCCATTGCCTCATCATGTTTTCTTCGTGTCATCAAGTGTTTGTTGCAGTACGGCAATGATGCTTTCCATCCATGCAGTACGTGCGGTACGATCATGCAATACACACATGTGCTTGCCATGCAGCACCACCTCCTGTGGGGACATGAAACCCATGGTAGATGAAACTGATGGTTGACAAAATGTACAATGGTCACAAGGGCACATGTCACATGCCCGGTCAATGCGTAGTCAATGTCAGGACAACAAGGGTTTCCTCTTTCACATTGACCTTAGTCAACGTTGCGCACACTTCCTACCTTGCACACGGCCCCTTGCAAGCATGATTCCCACATCATCACCATGTCCCGAGTCACACGCCCGTCCTCTGTTGCCCAAATCAACGTGGCCCCTTGTATTATGCCTTGCCCAAGGGGCGGTGGGATCCCCTCATGCGTGTAGGTGTACTGGTCAAACAGGGAAAAGTCGTTGCGCAACATGGACACGTACTGCTGCCACACAGAGGGGGTGAATATGACTGGGTCGGGATCCCACCCACGACACTCTTCCTGTGTTTGTTTTGTTTATTGCTTGAGGACATGGCCTATGGTACATGGCGTATCTTGGTACGCAACCCCCACCTCCCTTATCCCACCTGAAACTGTGCATCAGTCAACATGTGCTGTGGGGTCCATGGTCGTTGGTCAACAGGTAGGCATGGTGCAGGCATACAGGAAAACACAACATGCTGGGGGAGCATCAACCCCCGTTGTTGAGTCAGACACAGCAGCTCATATGCAGCCCAGCAGCCCATACTGTGTGCGACCACCTGCATTGGGTATGTGTACAGGTGATGTGTGCTTGGTATGCATGGGTTGTGCAAGGGTTGCTATGCATGTGGTTGGCCTGTGACACTCACACACACACACACCACGTAGGGAACTGCAGTGGGTTGCAGCAGTGGCATCAACACGGGTAGCAGCTGCTGTGCAAGGGCTTGCATGGAAGGCACAGCAGGCTCAGCGTGACGCAACGCACGACCAGGCAGCTGCAGGGCAATACACTGCACATTGTTTGTACTGCACCATTCCTGTGAAGGGCTTGATGAGGTGTTGGTAGTGCATGTGCACGTATGTATGAATGCACACACAGGGAACGCTGTTGTGCTGGCGCACTGAACATGCAGAGAAAAGCAACAATGAATCGGAAAGTATCTTATTGTTCCCATGATGCTGCACATGATGCTGCACGTGAATACCCCCCCCAAAGAAAAACACACACACACACACCGTCAACACATTGGACATGCGTCGAGCACCAGTGCCAATGCCAGTAAATATGTCTTCTGCACACCCTGCACTGTGAAAGCAAAGCACGTTGAGTGATGGATGAGGGTTGTATGTACGTAGTGCTGGGGCCCACTGCTGTAGGATCTGTAGGTCTATTGGTGGCGGTGTTGGGTTGTGGAGATAGGCGCGGATGGTGGCATCATCCCAGCATGTGAATGCCTCTTCGGGCAGGCGGGGCGCATCCTTGCCGGTAGCTCTATGTGTGTGGTATTGGAAGGGTGTGATGTGGTCATGGAAAGAGTGTCGAGGTACACGTACTCTTCAAAGTCGTCGACAAGGAGCATAATCTGTTGTTTGCGGGCAGACATCAAGATGCTCAAAGTAGTTTGCTGCATTTGGTGACTCGCATACCCTTGTTGGTGTTTGCTGAGTATGACAACGTGATATAGGGCCTTTTTAAGGTGCAAAACTAGCTGGTTTTGTAAAAAGAAACATACCAAAACAACCACGTTTCACCGTCAAGTTACATCCACAACCCAACTCGCAAATCAATAGCTACACAACCCAACTCGCAAATCAATATGTTGTCATTTGTGGCACACAAGCATGTGCTGCGCGTGTGTACGCCAACCCAACAATGCCGCCCACAATGCCTACGTCCGTTGCAGTTGCGCACAGCACGCCTGCAAACACACGCCACACACGCCACAGACGACGATATCGACTGGGCGCAGCTACTAAGCATTGAACCGACCAGTGTCGTGGTAGAAACGCCCCCCGTGACGCCAACACAAACACGAGGAGCACCACTCACGACAGCACAGCGCCGTGCCCACCGTACAGCAGCACAACAGCTGGATCAAGTGCGTGTTTGTCCACACACAGCACATATGCACACAACACATTCGCACACAACACATATGCACACACCACACCACACACACACACACACACGCCCACACCCAAACACAGCGCAAACGCTTGGTACAAATCAACATGGGCAAGAATGGCAGCAGTGATGCATTCCTGCAAGGAGTGCAAGATTGTTTGGCTGCTAACGAGTATGTAAAAGTGAAGCTCTCTGGTGGATGTATGATGGAACTTGAGGAGGCCAAAGATCTGTTCATCCAAGCATGTGATGCCACATGTGTACATACCATCGGCTTTACGTTTATTCTCTTCAGGTATACATGGGGGGTTCCTTTGAGGTTTTTTTGTGAGGGGAGTTTAGAGGGATTTGGTGGGGGATTGATGTGGAAATGTAGCGGTTTGATGTGTGTGTGTTGCACGATGTTGTGTATGGCAACATATGTTCAATGTACATATAAATTTTCTCACACACTCACACTCACACACTCACACACAATTTTCTAATTCACCCCCAGGAGCAAAACAGACCAGGGGCCACCACCAGTGCATGTGGTGCGAGTGCAACAGCAACATGAGGTATGTGAAAAGCAGGATACATAAGACTGTGTATATGCGAGTGTATATACAAGTGTATATAGGAGTGTATATACGAGTATGTATCCCCAAGAGTGTATATGCAGGAGTGTATATGCAGGAGTGCACACATATGTATACATCACAGGATATTGATGACAGCATTAGGCAGCGCACACGACAGCCCAAGGGTGTACGGCAGCCACAGCACACAGGCTTGCCAGCACAAGTGCGCGTGTTGTGATGATACACCTTGTGGGTGTTGTCATGGTACACCATGTGGCGTATGCTGCATGCTTATTGTCACAAGTACTGCTTGGAGTATTGTTTGCTTTTCATGTTGTTGTTGATGTGTTTGTTTCTGATCACACATTCCTGTGTGTGCTGGTTTCTGATCACACATTCCTGTGTGCACATGACTACACTGCTGTGTGATATTGTTCATGGGTGTTTCCATGTGTGTCTGATGTGATGCACAGTGTATCATCTGATGTGATGCACGTGTGATACATGTGTGTATCATTGCAAATTCTTTGCTGCTGCTGTGTATCATGTGTGTTTTGTTACCTGGTCATCTGTAACCCAGAATCGCAACTACAGAAATTGCTCTTGCACACATAGAAGAAACAACAACATGAAATACTACAAACACATACACTACCGCCGCCCACTCACCCCACCACTCCCATACCCCCCAAATCTATCACTCCCTCCATACCCACCACCAAACCCACTCCCACTACTCTCCCCCAAACCACCACCTCCACCAGTCCCACCACCAATAGAGCGCCCCCCACCCTGCTCCTTGATCCATGGTATGTTCCACAGCGCCACAGGGTTGTCCAATGCCTCTTGTATACGAGAATCAAGGTTGGCATCTGTAATCCAGTGCTGACTGTGTGCAAACAACCATGCCTTCCTGTTGTGGGGGGGAGGAGAGGAAAGGAGGTGTATGTGGGGATGCACTGGGTGGGAGTGGGTGTGTAATAGTGGGTGTGTAATATGTGTGTATGAAAACACAAAACAGGGTGCTGCATGCAATCCGCCCCATCAACCTCTATCCAACATACTTTTGCATGTGCATGCGTGCATACAAGTCAGCCTTGGCTCTTCGATATTCAGTGACTTGGGTGTCATACATTGTCTGTGACAGGGTGCAGCAGGGGAGGGAGTGTACAACGGTGCGTAAATAGGTGTACACCGTTTCCATTGTAAACATTCTCAACAACCCTGTTGTCCCAACGCACTCCCCACCTACCTTGGCAACCATGTACTCTGCATGATCACGTTCAAATTGGGCTCTGTTGGCAGCCTTGCGCTCCTGTCGCTGCTGGTAGCACTGGGCAGTGAATGCACGCTGTGCCTCGAGCTTTTCCTTGCGTAGGCGTTCTGCCTCTGCTTGTGCTGCCCCCACTTCTGCCAATAATTCCTTGCGCCATTTCTTGAGGCGCTGGCGATAGTCGATCATCATTTGCTTGTATTCTGCTGGGTCATATCTGGGCTTACCAATGCGAGACGCATCTGTCTTTTTTGTGGCGACAGGAACGTAGGCTATCGCTGCTGTTAGTGGAGACGCTGTTGTTGCATTGGGAAGCTGCTGCAGGGTAGCAGCCACAGGGCTGGTCAGATCCACCACAGATCCTAGCCGCACGAGTTGCTGTCGTACACCACGCCACATTTGTTGTTCTTTTTGTAGAGTGTTTGGGGTGTTTAAACCCAAACCACAAATTTGCTGTGTGCTAGTGTTTGTTGTGTACCAACTTATGCAACATGGTTAGTGGCGATTTTGATGAAAAACAGCCACTTTGTATAACGTCTTGTATAGCATCTTATAACATCCACAAGGCCCACCACCAGCATAAGGCAGCAGCAAAAGGTGGTGGTAGCCATCATCTTGATCAATCATCAAACACCAACATAATGGAGGAAGCCCCTCGTCATTCACCCCTTGTCCTTCACTGCTGGAGTGGACCACGATGTGTTTCCACGTCACTGATGTACTCTTTTTTGCAACGACCAGACACTGAGGCATGGCGGTGTTTTGTTTGGCGGCAAACCACCAGTCACGCCTTGCACAACACCCGTGTACATCACCCAAACATCACCCACACAGGTGATGGATGAGCCTCTGTATGCACACTACCTAAAACTGACGGGTGCAGAGCGACCCTACACAGACATGGTGTTGCAGGCGCAGCAGCATGATGGCAACAAGGTCATGGAGGACATACACAACACAGCAAGCACGGCCAAGGTATGGACCCACACCCATCCATACACCCATCCATACACACCCACACCACACCCACACCCAAGGTGGTGTATGTAAAGCACATGGCCAAACACAGCATAGGCATTCGCCAACAGTGGTTGAAGCAGGGTCGGCATGTCTTGCTTGTGCGTAACCCTATGTCTGTCATTCAGTCGTTTGGAAAAGTACTGCAACCCACACTGCAAGAAACATGCTACCCTGCATTGTGCGAGATGTATAGTGCATTGAGAACACTACATGGGTATGTGGTGTGTGGGTGTAGTACATCACACCACACATATATATAATAGTACATCACAAAACACACATATGCATTTATGTACATACGAATGTGCTGTGCACTATCATCACATCACCACCACCATCACATCACCATCATCACCATCACAGGCAACCCCCCCCCATCATCCTGTCAGATGACCTTGTGACTGATGCTGAAGCCACGCTGCGCACGCTATGTGGTGTGTTGGGTATTGAATTCACCCCCCGCATGCTTTCATGGCCAGCAGGCCCCAAATCATGTGATGGCTGCTGGGCACCATGGTGGTACAAGGCCACTCATGAAAGTACAGGTACGTTGGTGGTGGTGGTGTATGTGTATAGTGGGGGTGTGGAATGTGTATGATGGGGGTAGTGTATACGTACACGACAGTATTATACACAGCATCCTATTATTCCAATCCCCCACCACAACTCCCACACAAATCAGGTTTCATCTCCCCCCGTACACCCACCCACACCACCACCCGCCCACGTCCCGCCCTCCCCACCGCCCTCCGGCCCCTGCTGGAGGAAGCGAGGCCCCTGTATGAGTGGCTCCATGCAAGGGCCCTTCGACCCATACCCGCGGCCCCCCCAAAGGACCTTGCCCCTCCCACATCCCCACCACGCTCCCCCTCCAACAACAACCACCCACCCACCCCCAAGTCATCAGGCACACATGCATATGCCCCAGATGCACGTAATAAAGATGTGCTGATTGGTATACGGGATGGCTTGACCGGCACGTTTTCGGTGGTGTGGCGTCCTATGGCTCGTGTGTCGGTGTTTGATTCGGGGTTTATGCTGGGGGATGGTGTGTGGGAGGGTATCCGTGTGCACCGGTATGTGTTGTTATGTTGAGGGGACGGCGTGGAGTTGTGCATAAGTGTAGTGGGTGACATGTGCCTGTAGACATCAACCACAAAAGATACATGTCGATACATGTCGCACTGTCCTGCATATGTGTGTGTGATATATAGTTGCACCCCTTGACCACATGCACACATAAACGAAAACAACAACAATAATAATAACAATAACAACAGGGGTGTATTTGTGTTTTTAGAGCAACATCTGGAGCGTTTGTATGAAGGAGCAACGGCAATTGATATGAATATTGGTGTGTGGGTGGGTGTGGGTGGATTGTGGGTGGTTACCACCAATGTTTTTGCTTTTCAACAATCATCATATACCCATCATATACCCCTCTCCTTCACATGCCCGCCAGACCTCACACACCCATCCCCAAACAGGTCTCTCACCCTCCCAACTGACAACCCTTCTCTACCAAACCCTAGCAGCAAATGACATGCACACAGCCTCAGATGTACACGTGCGCCTCATGTTGACCCGTGGCCTCAAACCAACCCCCTATCAAAACCCCAACATCACCATTGGACAACCCACCATTGTCATCATACCTGAATATAAACAGCCAGCAGTGGCACCACTCACAGAGGGGATTCGGTTGATGACGGTGCATATACGAAGGGGGGGGGCTGATGTACAGGATCCCAGTTGGAACTCACACTCCAAGCTCAACTGCATTGCTGCTTGCATTCAGGTTGTGTGGGTGTTGATGTGTTGGTGTGTGTGGATGTAGGTGTTGGTGTGGGTGTTGACTTTCCCCCTTTCCCCCACCCCCACACATCAACACACTCATTTCACACTACAGACACATGAACACACTCATTACACATTACAGACACATCAACGCACTCATTCCATGACACATAGGCACACAAGTGTGGTGCTGATGAGGCGCTCATGCTGGACCCCCATGGGTTTGTGGCAACTTGCAACTCTACCAATTTCTTTATTGTGCGCAAGGTGCGTGTAGGAAATTGTGTATCTACAGTGTATTGTGTTGTTTATGCAATATTGTATGTACGATAGTATATAATCTCATGGTGTTTCTAAAACACCCACATGCAGGGTGAGGTATGGGCGCCCACAACCAAGTACCAGCTGCATGGCATTACACGTGCCCATGTGATACAGCTGTGCACACAACATGGCATTCCAGTGCGTGAGGTTGACTTTTCATTGACCAAAGTGTACAGTGCAGATGAGGCGTTTGTGACTGGGACCTTTGCGGGGCAGGTGCCAGTGGTGGAAGTGGATGGGCGGAGAATCGGAAACGGGACAAGGGGCCCTGTTGTGGAAAGACTACAAAAGCTGTACAAGTATGGGTGTGCTTGCGCATTGTGTGTAGTGATGTAGTATGCACAAAAAGCACCTGACACCACAGGGAAAGCGTTGACGAATATTGCAGTTCTCAACAAAAGCAAAACTAAGCATTCGTACATGAGCATTTGCTTGTATCTGGCTTAAATCAGCACCAGGCGTTGTAGTATCCATTTCATTCCAAACCCAGACAAAGTCTCGTAATCGTCATGCAAAGCAGCACCACGACCTACGCGCAGCCCATGGAGGTGGACTGTCCATCAAGCACTGCAGGGTGCGACGACATTGATGTGGCAAGGAGGGCAACCGTGGTCGCAGAGTGCAACAGTGATTGTTGTTCGATTTGTTTGGACGATTTTTCTGATGATCCGGCTATGTTAACTACATGCCAGTACGTTTGTGTGTGTGACGATTGTTGTACATCGACTAGTTACCAGCAGGCAAGATCATGTGGCTTTTCGCAACGCACAGGCACAATTATCATTTGCAGTGTATCATGCAATGGGCACAGCGCAGCAGAGAGTGCCCAATGTGCTTCAAGAAGCTGCAACTCAAGGTGCGTGATAGTGGGAGGTGATGACCAGGCCCCTTTTTGTGCATCAAATACCCTCTTGCACGTGCTTTTCCATCCACCCAACGCAGGATCCTGCCATGAATGAGCTGTTACCGTTTGGTGAATATGTTGCACCTTCAAGCACCCCCCCCCCCAACTCGGGATTGGTCATTGGCATCGAGTCATGGGAGCTGCAACACTTTTTGCGTCTTGCTGCTCAAAATGGGGGGCGTGCCCCTGTGGGCACCGTCCTTGCTGCGAGACAACACGCCCGCAATAGTAATGCACGTATGTGTTGGTGTTTGGGATTCATATGGGTGTTGGGCACTTTGTGTGATTGTGCGACCCTGAGTATCATCTTCCATCACCATCATTCACAGGACGCCGTGGCGCGCCAAGCATTGCAGTTACTCATACGGTATTGCATCGTTCCCCACGACATGATGTCCATCCCAAGCCCGAGGCTGCAGATGTCTCAACATCATCATCCACCGCCTTTGCAACATCAGGCATGCCACGTGCATCCTCTGCTGCTTGGAGTAGTCGCTCTATAGAAGCACGTCAAGCAAGTGTGGATGTGAGTATGGCATCCGGGTCTCCCTTGAGCACCGATCTGGGGTGGGATGGCCGACCTGATCGCACATCCTCCAAGGGCCTCTTTGCTCGTTGCAAGGTGTGTATATTGTATGTTGAGTATGTGGTTGTGACATTCAGTCATCACCTTGGACATTGCCTATGCTATTGATTGCTTTGTTGTTTGTATCACTTTGTTTGTATCACTTTTCACGCATACATATTTCCATGTGGTACGCATAGTCACAACAACACACACACACACATACACACACACTCACACTCACACATACATACACCCCAATCAACCCCTTCAGGAATCATTCAGTAAGACAAAAAGAGAACTCTCACGTGCATTGTCTAGGAGCTCAAGTACCGGTGCACACACACACCACTAGCTGATGGTGATGGGGGGGATTAGTGCTGATACACACCATGAGCTAATGATGCCTGTTGATGATGGGCGTAATTAGGATGATTGTGTGCATGTCACGTGTAGTGTTGTATAGGTTTGCAATGGTACTCGTACAAACAGCAGTTGCGTTTTTGTGTACATTGTATACGTTGTGTACATTGTATATTTCATATACATTGTATACGTTGTATGCAATTGCTTGACCTGCTGTCTTGTGTATGCTGGTGCTTGTTTACTTGACCTGTGTGTTTTGATGCTTGCTTTTTTTTCTCACTCACACATCCAGACACACTCCCATCCACACACACACATCCACAACCACACACACACAATGTATGATTACATCTTTGTTGCCGTTGCTCTTTCATGTATCAATATAGCTCTTTCATGTACCAACATAGTGATCGAGCTTGCTGCGGCTTCTCATTCTCACATGCCGCCCACATGTGTCTGGTTGTGTATGTGACGTGTTTGGTTGTTGGTGATGTGCTGCTTTCATGTTGTACCATCGGTGCATTGGCAGTTTTGCATGTGCCGGTGTACATAGGTTTTGTTGGTTTTGCTTGGGTTTTGTTGTCCCAGTTGCTTGGCGTTTTTTGTGTGGGCAGGCATGCCCATTGAATAATGCACACTACACTACGCAACGTGTACTTGTGTGTGCACCTTTTGTAACACCACTCTTTGTGTGAAACACCACGCTGCGCTCAACATGTTGGACACAGCACACGAGTAAAAACACAAATATCACACGATATGAAGCGCATGAAATCACTGGAAAACGTGTGTGTAGGACATGAAAGAAAACAAGGCATCCCCCGAGCTCAAAAAAGGCTCCCTTTCTCCTTCTTGAAGAGAAGGAGGTTCACCCGACACCTGCCCACTCGCTGTACTCCCTCCCACAGGCAAACCACTCACCCATACAATCTCCCAACGCAACACATTCACCCATACAATCTCCCACACGTACAATGTTCACCCATACAATCTCCCCAGCACCCTGCCAGTCAAGTTGTATGCAAACAAACACGGTGCTGCTGCATCCATGAGGTTGACGTTGGGATCGAGTGACGTTGCAAACCCCACCAGCACACACACACCAATGACCAATGCAGCATAGTTGCTATCAATAGTCACCTGTAGTAGTGGTTGTGAGGGAATGGTTGTGAGGGAATGGTTGTGAGGGAATGGTTGTGAGGGAATGGTTGTGAGGGAATGGTTGTGAGGGGATGCGTAGTAGGTTGTGAGGGAATGCGTGTGTGTGGATGTGTAGATGAGGGTATGCAATAATCAATCACACATATACAAACATACACAAACACACACACTCACTCATGCACACCATGTGTTTTCGTGCCAGTCGCAGAATCCCCTTTAGCACAGCATCCAAGTCAACCCCCTCCGTTGACTGTATATCGCATTGCTGTGCAAACAGCACACGCATGTCCCGAGCAAGTGCTGCAGGGTCTGTGCATGTTTGTGAGGATGACCAGCAGAGGAGGTGATGGGTGGCAGCATCCGCGTCCCCTTTGACCAACATGTTGAGGAATGAAATGAACCGAAATCGCACCTGGGGTGTGTTGGTGTTGGTGTTGGTGTGGTGTGTGTGTGGTGCGGTGTGCGTGAGCTGGTGTGTTTTGAATGTGTTGGTGTTGTGAGTGGAAGGAAATTGCACACCCATGTTGTCACATATCATTTCTCATATTGTCATACAACTCTCATATTGTCATAAAACGCTCATGTTGTCATATGTATATATATGCATCTTCATGTCATGTGTATAATTATTCATCTTCATGTCATGTGTATAATTATTCATCTTCATGTCATGTGTATAATTATAATATATTCATATACCCACCCATTGCCACCCATACCTCTGGTGTGAGTTCCTCCGCCAACCCAAAATCTAACAACACCAACTGCACATGCTGTTGTTCATCATGCTGTTGACCATGTTGTTGACCAGGGTGTACACGGACGAGTATGTTGCCTGCATGGAGGTCTGTGTGTACAAAATTATCCTGCAACAACATCTTGAGGTAGGTGTCAACACCCTGTGTGTGTATGATAGTGTGTATGATAGTGTGTATGGTGGTACATCCATGTATGGACCACAGACACCACCACAGACACCACCACACATCACCCCCCCCCCCAATCCCCCCCATCACACCCTACCTTTGCAACTATGTCTGTGTTGTACGGGGTATGGCGCCCCATATACCGGGCAACACTCTGACCAGGCTCGAATGTCTCCACAAGCACACCCTCTGTTGCAAACAGGGGTTTTGGCTGGGTAACTGATGCTCGTACTGGGGCAAAATTACTGGGTGTAAGAAAAGGTGTGGAGGTGTGGAGGTGGAGAGGACACATGTGGTGTATGGGAAAGAATAGTGCATGCATGAGCGCATGCAAAGTGCACATGTGAGGACATGCACACAAAGTAGTAAAAACAAACCACACCACACTCCATGGGAGGAGGGCTCACCTGTAAAACCGCTTCAAGTGTGCCGCCTCCACTCGCAAATCAGCCTGGGCAGTCATACTCGCACTAAACTGACTCATAGTCTGACGCAACCCCATACCCTGGAGCGCAGGCAACCACTCTGCCAACCCAGCCAACCCCTGCATCAACGTAAAATCCTGCTTGATGCGCCGGGCAACACCAGGGTGCCGCACCTTCACCGCTACGAGGGACCCCTCTGGGGCCCCTCGCAGCGTGGCACGGTGCACCTGGGCGATGCTGCCAGATGCAAGGGGCCGGTGCTCCAGGGTGTGGAAGACCTCCTCGGGGGGGCGTCCGAGTGCGCGAACGAGGGCCCGGCGGGTGTGTCGAAACGAATGGGTGGGGGCCCTGTCTTGTAGGCTACACATGACCTCACAAAATTCCTAAGTGGTGTGTGGTGGGTGGTGTGTGGGTGGGTGTTGTGTGGGTGTGGATTGTGCAATATTCATGTGCACATGTTTTGTGTGTGGATGGAGCGCAACCCCCCTCCACCCCACATCCACAACCCTAACCACAACACCTACAACGCACATACAGCACACCACATACCCTGGGAAACACATCCTCCCTGGACGCCCCCCATTGCCCCCACTTTATAAACGCAGCACCCCCTGCACGACATGCATGCAGCAACAACCAAAATGCCACGGTCCTCAATGTTGATGCTGCTGCTGCCCGCTGTTGCTGTTTCTTCACATTTCGTGGATCATCCCGTCCATCATCCCATCCATCATCCCGAGCATCATCCCGTACCCCATCCCGTACACCATCATCTCGTACACCCTCCCCTCTGTTTTCAAGAGCAGCGGCTGTTATCAACAGCAATGGTCCCAGCAACAAGAACGGCATCATGATGCACAGTAAATACACTGCACGTGCACCGAGGGCTACACGGTCCATCATGGTGGTGGGTGGTGGTGCCGCTGCATGATCGCCCCTACCAAACAACACCGGTGCAACATCACCAAAATGATCAACATCACGCAAGTGATCATCATTATTGTTGTCCTTGCTGCTGTTGTTGTTGTTATTGTCATGGTGTGTGTCAATGATATCAATGTTGTTATTGTCATGGTGTATGTCAATGATACCAAGGCTGTTGGTGGTGGTGGTGGTGGTACAACGAGTATTCCTGTCGTCTACACTCTCACTGTCATATGTATCATGAACCTCATCGTCATCACCCCCCATGTCCACCCCAGCAACAGTATTTGCCGTCTCTGATGTAAACAGCGGACAACACCCTATCTGCTTGTGTAGAGGACAATACCCAACTCCACCCCCTTGCAGGAGCGTAACCACATCATCACCACCTCCATCACCTCTGTCACGTGCTGCTTCGGTGCTGCCGCCATCATCCCCCATGTTGCTTGGGAGGACTTGCACACCAAGCTGGGCGGCATTTCCACGTGCACCAAGTGCTGTGGCAGCCCCTGCACCACCACCATCTTTGTCCACCAGCTGGGTGGTGCCCATACGCCATGACACACCCCACCGAGACCCGCCCTCCCTTGCCCCACCCGCCCCCAATGGCAACGCAAGCATGGTTGCTGCATGAACCCTCCCCATTGTCACAGACATCCCCTCTACTGCATCCAGCAGGGGACCCAGCAGGGGCCCCGGTGCCAGGTCGGTCATGAGGGGCCCCACCAATTGCGCCGCCCACTTGTGTCGCTGTGTCCATGCTGTTTCCAGTGCAGCACCATGTACTGTACCTCGCTTGACATGGCGTGCAGTGTTGGCATAGCCAGCAGCAATGGTGACAAGGGCAGCAAGGCTGTCAAGGGTGCGTCCGGCATCGGGATGCCATGTGCGCACCATGGTGTTGGCAAGCCACAATACGAGTGCTGCTGATGCCATGCGCTCTACCCAATCTGCCAATGGTTGTGTGCCAGAGTTGGTTGTTGACGACGCTGGTGGATGGGGGACGCAAGTTGGATCCCGTCGTTGTTGACGTCGATGGAGGTTGTGCATGGCAACCACACGCTGCACAACAAATGCTGCACCAACCACAGTCAGGTAGGTGTAGAGGGCACTTCCAGCAGAGGGGCAATACAGACGCATTCCGAGCAACGACACAGCCTTGCCCAGCACATCGGCAGATGGGGGGAGGGTGCATGGACGCTGCTGGTGCCGCTGCTGTTCACCCCACGTCACCTGCAGCAAGCGCAGCTGCACATCCAGCATGCCTCGTGATGTAGCAAGATGGGGGTGCCACGGTGCAGTGATGTGCCATGACCTGTGTGACGTGGGGCTTGACGGTGCATGGTGATTGTACACACGCATCGACACGAAACACACATACCCTGCTAGGGCATCATTGTTCGGTGCTGACACTCGTATATTTTGTAGCATGGTGTTGCGCAGGCATTGTATGCTGTCCTTGCTGCATAGCACGTCTGCAAGGGTGATCTGTTCAACGGCATGCAAACGAAGCAGTGCTTTATTCGAGGGTGGGCTTGTTGTCTGAGATCTGACATTGTTACTCGCTGCAAACTCATCAACCAGTCTCGACCACAAACCCACCAAGGCAGAAGATGGCGATGGATTGTCCCGGTCAATCATTGTTTGTGCAGGTTTTTACATCACCAGTGCCTGTAACACAGCATGTAATACAGCATCAGCGCATTGTGTTGACACATAGGAAACTACACACGCCCATTTAGAAAAACAGCAGCAACAAAAGCAACAGCCCGGGGTGGTGCACCCAAGGAAAAACATGGAAACACAGCAATTGCAGTCTGTTAACGGTGATGTATGATGTGCGACAATGTATGCAGTTGCGTGCATAGGACGACATGCACATGCGACAATGTCGTATATGGAAATGGGCGCATATCGAAATGGGGAACCCATGTGAGAGTCAAAACTGGTGTACAATCATGCAGCACAACAAATTTTCTGCAAATACACATCACCGCATGATGATTCAGGGCACTATGCCACTGCAGAAAGATGTTGACAACCGACTGCTGATCATGTACACAAAGATGGAAACAAAAAACACATGCCGAATGCACCTGCAGTGTCTCAAAAACATACAAGGGGTGTGTATACATTGTGTACACACAAGCAAATGGTGCAAGACATGCACGCAAACACAGTTGTCATTGCTAGTAGCAAACGTTTGGGACAACAAACGTCCTTGATTGTCGACATTGTCATCATCGTCCCATCATTGTTGTTCACATGACATCTTGCAGGGGTGCCTGCCACTGGCTCTGCTTGGTGAGGAGATTGTAGTAAAAGGGACGCCCATCTGGATCGGCAATGTGCATCCACCCAGTGGGCAAGTTGACGGGGCTCCCATTCTCGTGGGCATGATGGCTTGTGGCATGATCCATGCCGTTGTTTTCATCAAAGGTGGTCAAGTTGGTGGTGAGTGAAGGTACATCCACGCGATCCAGTGATCCCGATGCAAGGCTGTTGGCTGTTGTGTAGTGGTGTTGTGTGCAATGGATCGTGTTGTACGACAATTATTCAATGTGTGCTGCACAATCAACATGTGGACACCCCACACCAAAAAGAACCATACCAGCAGCAGCATTGAGTGTGGCGGCAGTAAGAAATGGGTTGTTTAATTCCTGTGCAAGGCTTTGCAATTGATCTGGATCAAATCCAACACTCGCCTGGCCCATCCCTGTTGGAGATTTGGTGGGTGCTGCCGGCAATGATTGACTTCGTAGGCTGTACTTTTGCTGTGCTGCCATGAGCAGCATGTCGCTGGGGGACAGTGTGTCTTGTAGATTCGGGGTGGGAATGGCGCCCGCATCATCGCCGCAAAACTGTCGTGTGGAGAGATTTGTTGGTGTGAAAGTGCACCCATCGTCCTCTCCATAAAAACAACAAGAACACACCTGTGAGAGGGGCACAAAGCCATAGCCCTCCACATACACCGGCTGGGGTTGCACGGTATGCTGCCCGCTGCGCTGCGTGAGTTGTCGAAGCAACGCAAACCCCTTGAAGTGGCCACATACTATGTCATTCACCATGGATACGGCAAGTTGCAATGAAGAAGGGGTGCCAGCAATGGTCACTCTGGTTGGGTCGGTTGATTGGTCTGTGGGGGATGGATGTTTGTGATGGATGTTTGTGAGTCACCCACCTGCCTCAACATGTCGAAACCTAGAAAAACCAAAGCATACGAAAACAACACCATACCTATTTGTATCATGGCGCCTGTATACTGCTGCCTGTGATATGGTGGGTGATTTGGTGAGATACTGATGGCGGACGACTGTATACGGGGGCGTGCAGCCACGCAGGGATTACGTACAATGCTTTGATAGTCTCGCCACCCTTGCCAATCACCCGGCCAACCATGGCTTTGGGACAATCGATACATGCTGTACCGGGCATGGGTTCGTTTGCGTTTGCAACCAATAAATCAGCCATGGCTTGCTTGGGGTATTTCGTGAGGGGGGTATATGCAATTGGGAAAAAGCGCAGGTGAAAAGCGCAAGTTGTGTTGTTCTGGTGCTGGGGGAAGGCTATGTCATGTATGTCATGCTAGCTGCAGCTTTAATTCACCACAAACCATGGGCCTGGGTCGACGTGTTACACAATAGCAGCTTGCAACCGTGCAACGTGTTTATCAGCAGGGGGAGGTGTGCTGAGGTCAGCCAGTCTCTGTACACAGGTGCCAGCGTTGTGTGTGTGTCATTTGTGTGTGTCTCATGTGTGGGTAGCGCTGTGTGCGGGCAATGGTTGCCACAGGGTATCGCAACACGGTAGGTGTGGTGCTCAAGGTGCACACATAGGAGTTGCACACACACACAAGCATAATGAGCCTGTGGCACATGGCTTCGTTGCATGCTTGCGATCTACACATATACAACACACACCATCAAAACACGCACGTCTTTGTCACATCACTAGTACTGCAACACAGTCACAACAACAAAAAATAACATTTGCACTCCAACTGCAGCTACGTAGGGATCAGTATTTAAACCAACAGCACACCCCACACACTAGTCCAGCTGTTGGTCATCATCGCATCCACCTGTTCTCCACCACCTACGCCGCAATGCTCCAGCCAGCCATCCCCACCCGTGGGATGGCGGTTGCGAGTCGTGTTGTACATGCTCATGCTCCACCACGAAGGCCTATCGTGTGCTGGGAAACGCATGCATCCTGCACACCCCTCCTAAACACAACCACCAGCTCTTTATCCGCAACCAGAACAACCTCTCGTGTGCCACAACATCATCGCCCTTTTACTATGACACAATCACCAAACAACCTGCACCCTTCAGCGGCAATGGCTGACGCCTCTGGCCATCCAGCAGACCTCCCCAAACCAATTGCCCCTGCACCCGTCGCCCCTGCAGGCATCTCTCGCGGACTGTGGAAGCGCATCATATCATCCACTGTGCTGGGTGCGCTGGGGGCGGTGGTCATTGCCGTTGGGGGTCTCCCCTACTGCCTGGTGGCGTGTTTGGTCGCGTATCAAGCAAGCCAAGAGTATTTTGGCTTTATCACAAGCAAGGGCATTAGCCAGGGCATGAAGCCACCACCACCCTTGCTCTGTACCATCATCAGCTTGTTGTGTGTTTCATTCATCGTGTGGATGTACGCCACGCAGGGTGCAGCCACTGCCATGCTCGGTGTCACGGGGTTTGTGGTGCTCAGCTTGCAGTTGCTGCTTGTGAAAACGCCACGATTTGCACAGTTGACATCGTCCTTGTTTGGGTTGTTCTACTGCGGTATGGATGTGGGGTGAGGATGATGATGGTGTTGGACTTCATCACCACCACCACGACCACCACCTCCACTCACAGGGTACTTGCCCAGTTTTTGGGTCAAGTTGCGCCTCCTTGCTGCCCCAGCCATCAATAGTCAGACCTTGCACACATGGCCGGTACGTGTCCATCACAACGCCCATCACACTGATGTACATCATCACACTGTGTACAATACCCTCCAAACACATATACATAGGTGTTGATGGGTGGCTTGTCACATTGTACAGTTGGATTGGTTGCGACGTTTATGGCTGTCTTGTGCATTGTGGCATCTGATACGGGGGCCTACTTTTTCGGCAAGTCATTTGGGCGTACACAACTGATTGCCATTTCCCCCAAAAAGACAGTAGAAGGCGCAATAGGTAGGTGGTGTGTGTTGAAACGCACAAGCGCACTGCAACGATGTACATCATCGTCATCATCCACAAACACAGGTGGCCTGTTGTGTAGCAATGCGGTTGCACTGTCGCTGTGGCGTTTTACATCATGGCCAGCGGTGCCAGCACAGGCATTGTTGTTTGGTACCATTGTGTTTTTTAGCAGCTTGTTTGGTGACCTGATTGAGAGCGTGATGAAGCGAGAAGCGGGGCTCAAGGATGCAGGGAGCTTGATTCCTGGGCATGGGGGCCTGCTGGACCGCTTTGACAGCTACTTGTTCACGGGCGCCATTGTGTACTTTTATGTCAAGTTTGTGTTGCCCTTGTGGGGCCTCTGACGTTGTTGTTTTACTTGGTGCACAATCCGTGCTGCTGTACACTTTTCTTGGTAAAAAGCACGCCATACACTTTGCCCATACAACACACACCACCACAGCATCAGATTGCAAAACAACAACATGGTGCTTGTTCATCCAGCAGCACCCCCCCACGCAGAGGCTCTTGATACGCAGAAACACAACACACAAGAAACACACCACATAAAAGACGCAGCAAAACACGCAGACGAGTGCTTATGTTTTACGCCTGCCGCAACAATCTCCCCATCCTTCCCACACGACGCTGAAAAACGTCTCACGTGGGCAACCTGGAATGGAAGGGAAGCCACGAAAAAGGTTGTCAGCAAGGCAACAGCTCTTGCCATGCTCGAGGCGCTGGAAGCGCTCGTCAAGCACGAACCCACCCTTGTCGAGGTCGGTTGTGGGTGGTGGACAGCGCTCGATGTGGCACTGAATGTACAGTGCATCCACGATGACACAAACACACAGGTGATGCCTGCCCCGGGCAGCAAGGTGACAGTCGTGGGCGATACCCACGGTCACTTCCACGATGTGTGCAGCATGTATGTGTCCCATGGTGTTGTGTAGGTTTGCAAGAGTGAGTGTAGTTGTATTAGAGGAATACGCTGTGTGATGGCGCAGCGCATGCATTTTTGAAAATCACACATACGCACAGGCTCAAGCTTGTACACTATCCCTCACAACACAATACCATGGTGTTTAATGGCGACTACGTCGACCGTGGTGCATGGTAAGTGTTTGGTGAATACATGGATCGTAGCATTTGCATTATTCTGTTGTATCATGCTTGTGTGTATATTGACAAAACCATGATGTCTACAAGATGCAATGTCATCGAGCACTACTACAAGTGCCAGCAAGTACCACCAAGTACCAAGCAACACACACATGTATTGTCCACTCAAATCCACATGCAGGGGTTTTGAGTTGCTGCTGTTGTTGGCATCATGGAAACTCGCCTACCCACACAATGTGGTGTTGCTGAGGGGCAACCATGAGAGCACCACATGCACCACTGTGTATGGGTTTAAGAATGAAGTGTGGGCAAAATATGGACCCAAGGATGGGAAGGTGTGTGTGTGAGAGATGGAGCGAGAGATATGTGGGGGCTGTTCTTTGTGTGGGATGCGTGCTCCTGTATGACATGGCATGGCAGTGTATTGTGACATGGCGTGGAAGTGAATGTGTAGGATTGTCATCATCTGCACATCCACCTGCGCTCACACTCCCCCTTGAAATAGGTAGTATATCAAGCATGCAAGCGTGTGTTTTCACAGCTCCCACTGGCAGCACTGATATCAGGCAAAACACTGGTGCTGCATGGTGGATTGTTTCGCAAACCGATCAAGGGAAACAAAAAACGCAAGTGGGGGCTGCTCCCTGATGGTATGGTGTACATGTGCATACATAGTGGACTGTGTAGCAATGTACATGTACACCAGTGTGAGTGTATATGCACATTTGATACTGATTACCTCCATTCCCATGACGAACTACTCCGTACTCTCCCACACGCACCAAACAAACAGTGGAAATAAGTCAATTGGGGAGCCTAGCTGACCTGCGTGCATCAGGCAAAGGTGGTATGGATCCCAATGGCATGGGATCCACTGTCCTCGCAACAGATGTCCTGTGGTCTGACCCAGTCAAGCAACCAGGCTTGCAAACCAATGACGTGCGTGGTGTAGGCCTTGTGTATGGTCCAGATGTCACCGAAATGTTTTTGCGTGAGAATGGCGTGTCGCTGATCTTGCGCAGCCATGAGGGACCAGATGCTCGTGCTGCAGCCATGGAGGAGGCTATGACGTTGGAATTGGTGGTGGAGGAGGAGGAGGATGAAGAGGAGGAGGATGGTGTCGGTGGGGATGAAGGGAGTCAGGGGGAGCATGCCGGGCATCCCACATCCACATCGGGGGATGGGACACACGATGGGCAAGCAGGTCAGGATGTGCATGACAACAAGACTGCAGCAGCATCGCAAAGTACAGACAGTGGTGATGCAACATCAGCGGGTGTTGTGGATGCACAACAAGATGGAGGTCGGGATCTGGCAAGCATGATGCAAGTGACACCCGAGCTGTTGGCTGAGTTTCGAGCAGCAGCAGTTGCCCAGTGCATGTCACTCATGCAAGATGGATTTACTATGGACCACGATACACCAAGTATGCGGTGATGTTGAAATGATGGTGTTGGTACATCTCGACATGTTTACGTCTATTATCATCCCCCTCTCTGTCACAACCAATATCCCCTCTCTGTCACAATCCATCTACTGCAACCCCCCCACAGGTGGCAAACTGTACACTGTCTTTTCAGCAGCAGCCTACCCCCAATTCATAGCTGCAGGGGAGGATCGCGTCAACAACAAGGGTGCTGTTGCCATCCTCACCGCCCCCACGTATGACATCCCCAACTTTATCAGCTACGACGCAGTGCGACCACTGCCTGAAGCCCAGCCGTATTATGATGTAGGGGAGGTGCCAGGTAGTGATGAGGAATTTGAGGCGATAGGGGGGGAGCCAAGTAGCGTCACAGTGTCCCATGCGAGTAGTGAGATGGTGTCCACGGGGGGGATTGGGAGCGACACAGAGGAGGAGGGGGCAGTGGAACAGCCACGGTGATTGAGTGAGGAGTGGTGTATGGGTGTGGGGTGTATGGGCGGTGTGGGGTGCATGGGCATGGTGTGCTTGTGAATTGTTGGTCCCCTTCAAACAATGGGGTTTGTTTTCCTCGAGTGGGGTTTCTTCTCCTTGATTGTGGTTTCAACAAAGTTCTTTTCTCTTTCAGAGCGGTACTACCCTTTTTCTGAGTGTATGCCATGGCATTGCCACATTGTGAAGAGTGAGGGTGTTTATCTTGTGCATGTATACAAGGCAATATTGTATTTCCCCCTGTGATACCACCACGCTGCAGTGGCGTTGGTGATAGCACACGTGTGTACATTGAGACACTGCATCAACATTGCACGCGCCTGCTCTCTGTTTTTTTTGTTCTGCTTGTTCAAGTGCTTTTTCTCCTTTCTTTTTCTCCTTGCAAGTGCATCAGCATGCATGCTGTGCAAAAAATTCGTCTGACAACCAATTGTAACCCACTGTGCAGCAGTAAGCAGCAGACACAGAATAGTGCATGTGTGCATACAGGGGCAAAGTGTGATGCAAGGGAAACACATCGAGGAGTACACCGTAACGATATACCATAGCGATGAATGAGTCATTCAATGTTGAGAGAGATTGTGAAAAAAACACAACAGTACTCCAAGCAGTATCCCACTGAGACACACACACACACATGTCACCGCTGCCGTCGTCGCTTCAAGGAACCCCCCTCCATTATTTCCCCCCCTTTATTTTCGTACACATCATAGTGCTGTCTTTGTGTTTGTATAGCATACTCACACCTGCCATGCGTGTGCCCTGTGCCACCCACACCATCCACACCACCCACACCATCCACACCACCCACACCACCCACACCATCCACGTTGTACACAATGGATTGATGTCGTAGGTCTTCATCTGCACAGTCATGCAAGGTTAGGTCAACCCTAACAGCTGATAGAGGCTGTGGTGTGGTTGTTGACTGTGTGGTTGCAGACTGACCATGCACCCTGGTAGCTGACAGAGGTGTGGTTGATGGTTGTCTGTGTATGTGGTGCACATGGGCAGTGAATGGGAATGTGGTGCATGTGATTGGCTCGTGACCCTGTGGGGGATGATGATGATGATGTCTTTAGCATGGGTGCTGTTGCATGATATTGGGTGCTGTTGGGTGCTGTTGTATGAAAGTGGGTGCTATAGGACACACATGTACATGTGTTACACAACAACACACACAACAACACACACATACCTCTACATTCCATGTCACACGTTCGATCATGGGTACTGGACACCCCTCACCATGCAAGCTCTGTACCTGCAGCAGCAGCACATCATGTGCTATGGAAGGCACATCACACATTTTGTTTTCCCTGCAGGATGCATCTGGTGGTGCTGTTGGTGTGTGGTGTGGTGTTGTGTCGGTGTGGGGGGATGATGATGACGTAGTGTACCAGTAGTGAGGACAAATGTGTGTGTATGTGTGGATGCTATAGGTGATGTGTGTGATGTTGGTGGTATACCTTGTGCTGGTGGAATGTCTTGTGTTGGTGGTATGTCCTGTGGTGCTGCATGATGTGTACCCTCCCTGTCGTCTTCATGGTCATGGCCAGGTGTGTTGTTGTGCCAGGTATGAGTAATTAAAAATCTATCAGTGCGTGCGTAGGGTTGCACAGGAATGCCTAGAGCCACCATCACTGCTCTCATGACCTGTATTATGATGATGTATTATAATGATGTATTATAATGATGTACTATAATGATGTATTTCAACGGTGGGATTTGTTTTCATTGTGTTTTGCTTTGGTAATGTTTGGGGTATGTGTGTGTGGTGTATTGTTCGGTGTGATGTATTTTGTACAGGAGAGAACACGTCCACCCATATACACACCTCCACGTACACACCACCACACACACACACACTCACACACATCATCTGCAGCAGTATGAATCACAAGGTCAGCCAGGCCCTCCATTGGTATACGCTGCTTGTTGATAATTACAAATTTGCCTGGACCTTTTGTGTGAGCATGTGGTATGTGTATAGTACTGTATGCCTGCGTATGTATGGACAAACAATATATACATATGCAAACAGACACAAACGCACAATTGACGCATGTATTTTTGTGCACATAGTAGATGAATATTTTTGTGCATACATTAGACGAATATTTTTGTGCATAAATCAATCAGCAACCCCACCACCCTCCCTGCACCCACCCATGCACGCACTGAAACACCCACATATAAAACACCCACATATAAAACACCCACATACGTGGTCGTTGCTTGGACACTTCATGCACAGTCTCCGGAAGGTTGCCTGCAGGTGGGATTTGCAAACTGGTTCCCAGACACAACACCTGATGATAGAATGATTTGCATGTCATGTATCATGTATATCAATGATATATAAATCATGTATCATGTACATCAATGATATATAAATCATTCTATACACAGTAATACAGCACCAGCATACAAGGAACACACCATGTCTGCTGCTGCACAATGCTCTTCAGCGGCATCAAGGTCTTCATCGGGCAGAGCATCATCCCAGTCAAGCACATGATCAACCAATAGGGGGGGAGGAGCGTTGGTGGTGTCAGACATGGGGGGAGGAGCGTTGGTGGTGTCGGTGTCTTCATGCGTGGATGTGGGCATTGATGTGGGTATTGATATGGGTGCCAGTGTAGGCATTATTGTGGGTGTCGCTCCCCCTTCCTTCTTCCCACCATCAACACATCCAACACAGGTTCTCCCCGTTGGCTGAAAACCTACAGTATCCATCTCAAAGTCCCTCAAATAGCGTCTTCCACAACGCATGCATCGCTCCACAAAACAATTGCCATGCAGCTCCGCCAGCCTGTCGAGCGGCAACCCAGATCGTACATGCAGGCCATCAACGTTTTGGCTGACGACAAACCGTACAATTCCTCGCTGCGCGAGTGTGGCAATGGCTGCGTGGGTGTAGCTTGGCTTGGCGGCAAAAAAGGGGGTGTTGAGGGGTGGGAGGGGGAGCCCTTTTTTGCGGAGGGTCCAGATGCCATTGGGGCCTCTAAAGTCAGGGAGACCACAGGGTGTGGAGATGCCAGCACCAGTGAATATGACAATGTGCTTGGAGGCTCGAATCTGCGCTTGGTGGGGTAGGAGGAGGGGTGATGCGGGGGTGTTGCTGGGTGTGATTGCCTTGCCCACACCACGCACCCACTCCACGAGGCGAGCAATGTTTCGTGTTATCTGTCGTTGGGTATCCTCAATTTCTGGTTTGCCAAGTTCACCACCAACATTTTCAATTTGTGTGAGTCTATCTGCGTATCCCAAGCTCATCGGATGGTGATCTGATTAGTGCGTTGGTGTTGCTCGTTATATTGGTGTTGCTCGTTGTGCAGGAGGTTGAACATCAAAATACATACAAGAAAGTACATACAAGTATTTGGGGAAAATCATCAATATAATCATCATCAATAAGTTATAATCGGGATGCGGGAATGCCCTGATAATGCACCCCACTGCTCCGTATGGCATTCCCCAAGCCCTCAATGTCTGCTTCTGTATGCGCAGCAGACAGACTCAACCGCAAGCGAGAGGTGCCCACAGGCACCGTGGGAGGACGAATGGCAGGCACATGATAGCCACACTGTGTGGTATGGGAACAAGGTTGACGAACATTGCTCATCATCATCACAACTGTTGTGCAGTGCAGCAAGCATGCCTTAAATCCACAAAACCCCCCTCCACTTACCTGCAACAAGTGACGTGCTGCTCCTAGTGTTGCACCGTTGTCCCCCACAACAAGTGGTATGATGGGGGATTGCACAGCCACACCTAGGTGTTTTTCTACCAAGTGTATGTTGCGTTCCAGTTGCTGCCGGTGCTCAGGTTCCTGTATGAGCGGGTGTTGTGGGGTGTGGGGTGTGGTGAGTGGTGATTGGTGTAGGTGGTGTACTGTTACATGGTTTTCGAAGACGTATTTTCCACACCCTGTGTTTTCCACACCCCTTCATTATTTTGCCATGCACCCTATGCACCCCCCCCCAAAACCTATGCCCCCCCACCCTCCCAACCTACCGTGGTTGCCACATGGAGTGCAGCACTGGATGCTTCAACAATGGGCACAGGCAATGCAGTGGAATACACATACGAGCGTCCCTTATTCACCACCACTTGTTTCACAGCTGCACTACAGGCAAGGTAGCCACCATGACTGCCAAATGCTTTACTAAAGTTGCCAGTGTAGATATCAATGTCATGTTGTACTCCCGTCATGTCTGCTACACCAGCACCACTGTGCATGATGATCATGAATGGGTGTGCATGGGTGTGTATGGGTGTGTATGGGTGCATTGTATGTGTGTGAACAGGAGCAAGTACATACAATGGTTCATGAGAATATGTGTGTAGTAGGGCATGGACGTGCATGTGCACGTAAAAAGTACATTCACATACACTCACATACACTCCTATGCACACACACATATACACAAACAACATATACAGACGAATGGATGCAAGCATGATGACCACCATGACAGACAGCATGACCCACATACAACCCCCCCATACACCCTGTGTAACATACCGTTGTCCACACACAAGCGTTGCATGTGCTTCGTCTATAGCAAGCAGTGCCCCGTATTTGCGCTTGATACGTGCAAGGTCTTGCAATGGTGCATAATCACCATCCATGCTGAATAGACTGTCTGTTATGATCATCATGCGTCGTGTACCTGGTGGTGGGGGGAATATGTGGGAAGCATCACTATGTGGGTATACAACATGGATGAAGCAAGGGAAATGTGTGCATATAGGATGAAGCAAGGGAAATGTGTGCATATGTGGACAGACAGACAGGGGGATGTGGTCAGATGATTGACATGACATCATGCTCACACACACAGGCACTTGACACCCACATGTTTGCCACCCACCAACATACCACAAGCAGCTTCTGCTTGCATCTTGCTTTCCAAATCCACAACATCATTATGTTTATATACATGCAACACGGATGCACTCCCCCCAGCAGCAGCACTGCTACCACGTACAGCCATGCGTATCCCATCCACAACAGATGCGTGATTGAGCTCATCACTAAATATTGCAGTGTTGGTACGTGCAAGCGCATATGGCAAGGCAAGATTGGCTGCAAATCCCGTGGGGAAGAGCATGCATTCCTCTGTACCTGTTGTTCATGGTGGTGGCCATACAAAACCGAGAAAACAACAAAGGGCCACCATCAAGCACCGTTAAAACTCCATCCTGCCTCCTCCCACCCCACTTCCTCCCACCACGCTTCCACCCACCACGCTTCCACCCACCACGCTTCCTCCCACCCTGCCTCCTCATACATTTGAGCTGGGCCATGGCAACCTCCAGTTCATGGTGGGCAGTGGTATAGCCCCCAACAAGAGCAGATGAACGTGGACCCAACCCACACCTCGCAGTGGCACGAGCCATGGCAGCACACACATCTGGGTGGTTGCTCAATCCAAGATAATCGTTGAGGCTAAACAAGCATAAACGCTGTGGTGTACATACAATACACATTGTGAATTCAACAAGGCAGCATTACATGCCATTTAAGGGATGTTTGACCATACCGACAATGCTGGTGCTTGTTTCGTCTGTGATACATCGCCAAGCTCATGCATCCATTGTTGCAGCTGTGTTTGACTGATGTACGCTATCGTGGATAGACTGGTGGGTTGCAAGGCATGCAATCTTCGCAACAACAGATTATTCTGCAGAGTCGTCACTGTTTGATGTACATAGGAATCCCACGCATCACTCATCTGTCTCTCAATGTTGAGTATGGCATGTGTAAAAGGTCATGTGATGCATGTGTGTTCGTCCAAAAAGACTGATATGCGCATTTCTGTTACAACAAACTTTTTCATCCCTCAATTCACCATAGTTGAGCTCACGAGTCTATCAACTACCCTCTTGCACTGTGATACAGTGCTTTGTGTACATATACGTTGTACATAACCATCAGCCATTTGTAGCACAGCAACAGCGGTTGATACCCGCACGCTCCCTTCCAGAGCGGTAAGCCACATGTTGTCATATGAACACTCGTACACACACATAGTGCACTAGCTAGCAACTAGGTTTGGCTTTAGGGTGTGCCATGGTCCTTTAGCTGAGATCACCTCACAACTAATTCGCACGCACGAGCTTTGGCTCCGCCAGCACCACACCAACCCCTGCTGTGCTCACACCCACCCACAGTTATGCACATGACGGACGAGTGCCGCGAACTGCTGGGATTTGGCGACTGGTGTACTGATCACGGCTCTGTGTACGACCTGGGTGCTGCAAGCAACTGGAATGACTTTGGAGACATCGCAGAGACCCCTGTGCAGCCCTTCAAGCTGGAAACTGGGACCGCGGCGACGCGCATGCCCGTACAAGCCACGTGCGTTGGAACATCAGGGCTTTCGTATGCACCCGCAACACCTAGCGGTCGTGCAGGCCCCCGTCAACTGACCGTGTCGCACCAGCTAGCGAGCATGCAGAGTTTCAGTGGTGTGCAGACAATTTCCAGTGGCACTGCATCAGATTCTGCACTGACCGCCCACGTTATGGCACAGCACATGGGTGGATCCAACAGCAACATGGCCCAGTCATTGTGGCACATGAATCAGGACATCATATCCACCAGCGAGGATGGTCCAGACTGGGGTGCCGCGTTCTCACTCGCTGATGACGAGGTGTATGGGTGTGGACCAGTGGGCTTGCTTGCCGACGAGCTCGCCCCTGTGGCACGCATTGCGGTGCTCGAAGATGAGGAGGATGCATCAGGGGAGGAGCCCGTGCTGTCTGACAAGCAGAGTGTGGGGCAATCCACACCACCCAGGCGAGAGCTCCGTGGTCGCAAGCCCTTGCCTTTTAGGGTATGAGTTTTTTTTTTTTGTGGCATATACAAATGTTGTTGCTTGTGTATGCGTATGCAAGCATCACACAACCCCCGGCAATACACACAGTATGCATTGTCGGCAGAGAGTGACAGTGACCTGGACGAGCACCATGATATGGAGGATCTGGACGACGACGATGATGATTCCGATGTACCACCCACACCCAAGCGACAACGAACAGGCGACAAGCATCGTGGGGGGCATCGTGGGGGGCAGAAAAAGGCTGCTCCACGAGGTGTTTCCTCAGCAGGCATCACAGACCCCTCGGTCCCCACGAGCGGGGATGAGAAGAAGCGCCGCAAGCAACACAACCCATGGTATTTTGTTGTTGTTGTATGGGGTGGATTGGGGTTGGTGTGTACAATGATGCAGTGATTTTGAAGCTATCAATGATCATTTATGTGTGGTGTTTCTGCTAAAAACACCATACTTGTACTGCACACGCTCCCAACATCACATCTCCACCCTATCACCCCTTCACCACCAGGACACTGGAGGAAACAGAGGTGCTCATTGCTGGGGTTGAAAAATGTGGTGGTGGTCGCTGGGCAGACATTAAAAAACTCGGCTATGCAGTGATTGAACGTCGTTCCCCTGTTGATCTCAAAGACAAGTGGCGCAATTTGATTCGCGTTGCCTGCCAACCTGCCTCCACACTCAACCGCAACAAGGGGGACAAGCGAAGGGAGATTCCCGATCAACTGCTCGCCCGTGTGCGCGCGGTGGTGGATGGGGGACATACTGGCGGCACGAGCCGTCGCCACCATTAATCGATGGTGTGGTATACCCCCACCATCAGTACCCTTGCCAACCATGTGTGATGAGCATGTGCTCGTCATTGACGGTTGTGTGTACATACAATGGTGTGAAGGCACCTTGATTCTCAAGGGTGCCACACACAACAGCGCACACGGGGTGCCTGTCTGTCTTTTTTTTCCTTTTTTTCTATTCATCTACCGTGTCTCAATATTATTCCAAAACCCTCATGTGGGTGTCTGGTGACCTGGGGTCACTGTGCCCACACCCATATCAACGGGGCGTTTCCCCCACTCACATGCTCCCATAATTCCCACTGTGCGATGATTACTGTTCGATGATTGCGGCTGGTCAACTGCTTGGTCAACCACACCCATAGTGTGTGCCATGCAGGCAAGCCAAGAGGTCAATTGCTGACCACATGGACGGGTATTGTTGTTGTTGTTGTTGTGTGGAATTCAGAGTATGAAAAAGATCATCTGTATGAAAAACACCACGTGTATGAAAAACATCAAGTGTGTCTGTGCTGGGGGTCTTTGAGTGTGGCGCCCAGAAGCACAGCACCACTCGTATTGCCACCCATATTTTGTGGTTGGATGCACAGATGATTGAACGCACAGTGTGATTGATTTGCTCGTGTTGCATGTGATGGTGATGCGCACACCACCACAGGTCTGTTTTGTCGTGCCTGCATGATTGCTGTCATGGTGATGAATATGCAGTGGTACACTTATATTACGTACGCGTGTATTGTTTCTCCCTTTGTTTCTCTCCCTACATATGCACAACAGAGGAGGGTGTGTGCCCATTGTGGCCAGCAACCCCCTCCCAGTTGATCATCCCTGTCGATCATATGCTGTCCTGTGAATACACCCCATATGCATGGAGCCACTTCCAATTCATGTCGTATGGTACTGAAGCATTTGTTGTGTACGTGGCCTATTATCCGCTTTTCCTTTTTTTTTTCTTTGTTATATTACTGTGTAGCCCTGTGTTTTTCCCTGTGTTTGCCCTTAGCATGTTGTACTCTTTGGTTGTATCTGTCTTGTGTGTGTACCACCTCCTCTTTGACTATTGCAAGTGACCTTGCTAGCTGCTGCATGTGTCAAGTGCACCGCAGTGGCCATTGATGCTCTCAGGTTGTACTCTCGACGGCACACTGTGTGTATAAAGAAGATATTTGTGCCTGGTTAAACTGCATGCACCATCATGATAGCAACCCCCTCGGTTATACTGTGTAACATCTTGAGATGCGTTGCTGGTGATATGTTGCTGGGTGTGTTGCAGCCATCACCACCTCCCCGTTGGGTGGAGCCCCTTTTTTTATTTTCTCATACACCTGCTTCTCTGCTAAATATATTTGCAAAGCCATCCCAGCGCAGCCCAACGCTAGAACAAAAACAGGTGTGCACACCGTGTATGCACAGCTGACAAACGTGCAAAGTTCGTGGCATCTGCAACCGACTCGCCACCAACGGTGCTCGGGTTTACCAAGGCCTAAACCATACGCATTGTTCAAAACAAACAGGTACAAGATGCGTGCAGGATCGGTGCCAACAGCCAGCAACACACGATGCAGTGGCCGTATTTCTGCAGTTGCAGCTCCACCCACGCCCTCTAGGTCGCCAGCATCCACTGGCTCGGTACGAATGAGATGTTTTGCAAGTGCTCAAGCGCACAACATCAGCAAAATATGTATCACAGCCATGTGCATGGCATCTGCTGCCATAATCTCGTGCACTGCTACCACCACCACAGGTCAAGCGTGCCATGACCATGACGGAAAAGATTCTGGCCAAGCACTCCAACAACGTGTCTGTGGCACCAGGCAACAACATCTGGACATCGGTGGACAAGCTCATGACGCATGACGTCTGTGGCCCGGGCACTTTTGGCATCTTCCAGAGAGAGTTTGGCGAGGATGCACAGGTGTGGGACCCAGAGCGTGTGGTCATCATTCCCGATCACTACATTTTCACAGCCGACCCTCGTGCCAACCGCAACGTCGACATCTTGCGGTACGTGATGGGGATCTTTTGATGGTGCTGGACCTCTGCACATTTGATGCTGCATTTGCATATTTCTGCATGCATGTACAGTATTCCACATATACACACACGTACTGTTCACACACACGTACAGCACACAGCAAACACCTCCAAACACCTCCATACAAACACCCACCACAGTGAGATGGCACACAAGTACAACATCAAATACTTTTACGACATCAGCGACCGAGGTGATTTCCGTGCCAACCCAGACTACAAGGGTGTGTGCCATGTGGCCCTTGCACAGGAGGGGCACTGCAAGCCAGGTAGAGGGAGCTTGTGGGGTGGTGGGCTTGTGGGTGTGTGGGTGTGGGTGTGTGGGTGTGGGTGTGTGGGTGTGGGTGTGTGGGTGTGGGTGTGTTGGGTGGGTGCGTATTTTGGCTGCATGCATGTGAGATATGACAACAATGACCATTGCCACCACACCACTACACCACCCCTACCAAAACAACAGGTGAGGTGTTGTTTGGCACTGATTCTCACACATGCAATGCTGGTGCCTTTGGTCAATTTGCTACTGGTGTGGGTAACACTGATGCTGGCTTTATTTTGGGTACTGGTAAACTGCTGATCAAGGTGTGTGGGTGTCTGTGAGTGTGTGTGGGGGGTTAGGGTGACATGTGTGGGTGGGTGAGTGTGAAAAGAAAAGCAACAATGTGAATATGATGTTCAGCATGCATATGTAGCCCTGTGTACCACACACACACACATGGTTTCTCATCAAAACCACCCATCTGTTTCATCCTTGTTGCATACTCACCAGCATCATCACCATCGTCAACACACACACCCAGGTCCCCCCCACTATGCGCTTTGTGTTAGAGGGTGAGCTGCCCCCCTACCTCATGGCAAAGGACCTCATCCTGCAGATCATTGGTGAAATCACAGTGTCTGGTGCCACGTACAAGGCAATGGAGTTTGTAGGGCCGGTGGTGAGCAAGATGAACATGGAGGAGCGCATGACAATATGCAACATGGTGGTCGAAGCTGGTGGGAAAAACGGTAGGGGGTTTTGGGGTGTGGGTGGTATTGGGTGTGGGTGTGATGTGTTTGCTTTGAGTACATGTTGCATGTGTTTGCTTTTGTGCACATGTGGGTGTGCACATGTGGGTGTGGTTGTGGGCGACAAAAAACAGTCATCCCTCCATACATCGTCATCTCCCATCCCCCATGGTCATTCCCCACACCTGGCCCCCCACATAATTCCCCACTGGTGAATCCCCACTGGTTACACCAACCCCAACCCCAGGTGTGTGCCCTGCTGATGAAACCACCTTTGACTATGTGACACAACGCAGCAGTGACCCCTTTGAGCCAGTGTACAGCGATGATGATGCAAGCTACCTGGTGGAATACCGAATAGATGTGAGCAAGCTGGAGCCCCTTGTAGCAGCCCCTCACTCACCAGACAACCGCAAGACGGCACATGAGTGCAGCAATGTCAAGATTGATCGGGTGTACATTGGGTATGTATTGGGGTGGGGTGGTTGGTGGGGGTGGGGGTGGGAATGCTCGAGATTGAAAAGGGAAAAAAGAAAATAGAAAATAAATAGGTGGTGGCATGTTGGTACTGCGCTGGTACGCTTCTTTTTTTTCACACACACAACCCATTCCGCAACCCCAATTCCACAACAATAAGCAACCCTACCCCACCATCTACTTCAGGTCATGCACGGGTGGCAAGACAGAGGACTTTTTCGCAGCAGCAAAACTACTGTACAAGGCTGGTGGTGAGGTCAAGGTGCCCACCTACCTCGTCCCCGCTACACAAAAGGTGTGGGCAGACGTGTATGGCGTCCCCGTGCCGGGGTGTGATGGTAAAACTGCTGCAGAGATTTTCGAGGCTGCTGGGTGTGTTGCTCCTGGGGCACCTTCATGTGCAGCATGCTTGGGTGGGCCCAAGGACACATTTGCACGTATGAATGAGCCAGAAATTGTGGTGTCGACTACCAACCGGTATGGGATTGTGTGTGGGTGATGGTGTGGTGTGGGTGGTGTGTTGTTGGTGTTGTTGCGCGTAGCAGTAGTGCGTTGTATGGTTGCAACAACACTGGTGGCATACAACCCTCTTCACAATTCCCTTCACAACCCTCTTCACAACCACAGTAACTTTCCCGGGCGCATGGGCAGCAAGGAGGGTCAGATCTACTTGGCGTCACCATACACGGCTGCAGCATCAGCACTTGCTGGCCGCGTGTGTGATCCACGCGATTACATGTAATAGCAGTCTACTATCTTGGTGTTCCATTTCGTTGTGCTTGTATGTAACTAGCAACCGACGTGGTGCCTCCCCAACAACTGAAAACCAAGTGCGTCCCCACTTGCAATATTTCAACACCCCTACACACGAAACACGTCACACAGACCCGCAAATCAATACCACACAACAGCACCGAAGCAGCCGGCAGCTGCAGGATACAGGGCGATGCTGACGGCTAGTCAAACATTGAGTGGCAGTGTAAAGCTGTTTGCGGGTCGACAACTCAACACTACACATGCACACCGTGCCTCGCAGCAACCACAGCGGTTGCTTGTGCTTGCACGTGCCAAGGAGGCGGGCGTAGGCATCTTCGGCACCAAGGCTGGCATGACCCAGATTTTCACCAAAGACGGCCTTGCTTTGCCCGCCACAGTGATTGCATTGGAAGACGGCAACATAGTTACACAGGTACGTATGGTTGTATCGCAGGAGCAGTACATTGGTGCTGGCTGCCAATACGCGTGGCATGCGGGCGGCTGAGACCAGCAAACCAACCTGGTTGGGAAATCATCATGTGCATTCCACCACCCCACAGGTCAAGACCACTGATACAGACGGATACAATGCAGTGCAGGTTGGGTACAGGGTGACCAAGGAGCGCAAGCTCACAAAGCCCGAAGTGGGTCACTTGGCAAAGTCAAACCTGCCACCCATGCGCAAGTTGCGAGAGTTCAAGGTATATTGTTTGTTGAAGGGGGTGTGCAGATGGGGTGTCATTGATGCACAATGGGGAATGGTGCTCAAGGTGTGTTGCTGACACATGCCATCATCATCGTCATCATCCCATACTACGCAGTTGGATGATGTGTCCAAGTTTGAGGTGGGTCAGGAGCTCAAGGTGGAGGAATTGTTTGACGTTGGAGACTTGGTTGATGTGGCTGGTACAAGCACGGGCAAGGGGTTCCAGGGTATGTTGATGATGATGTTGGGGTTGACATGCCATGACGGGGAGAGTTGTGTGTGTGTGTACATCCTTGGGAAGTGTACATTCTGGGGGTGCATGGTTGGCATGTATATTCACATTGGATATGCACGCAACACCCACCACCAATATTATTACCACAGGTACCATCAAGCGATGGGGCCATGCACGAGGGTTGATGACACACGGTTCCAAATCCAAGCGACAGCACGGTTCTATTGGTCAATGTGCAACCCCTAGTCGTGTCTTGCCAGGTTTGAAGATGGCTGGTCAGATGGGTAACAAGCGTGTCAAGGTGAAGAAGCTCAAGGTATGATGATGGTGGAGGAGGATGTTGCTGTTGTTGATGGGTGTTGCTGTTGTTGTCACAGGCATCATTACAAGATGCACATACATGGTGGTAGCAGCAGATGCACTGGTTGTGTGTATACGTACAATCTCTCTCTCTCTCTCTCTCTCTCACACACACACACACACACACACACACACACACACACACACACTCGCAGGTGTTGAAGATTGACCCCGCACTCCGTGCTTTGGTTGTCAAAGGTGCAGTGCCCGGCAAGCCCGGCAACGTGTTGGAAATCACACCAGCCAAGCATCCTCGTGGCAACTGCTAAATGGTTTATGTATGGAGGGTTGTTTTCCTTGGTGTCGGTTTTTGGTGCAACAACAACAACAACAACAAAGAGTGTAACACGTAATGCATACTGACGAGCTGTCGCCTATCCACTGAGCACACACACCATTTAGCACAACGAAAACCAACGACCTAAATAATCATGCGGGGACAGTGGAGGACAATCGCTCGTTGCCTGCCTGCCTTGCTGGAAACAGCATCTGCACAAGCTACAGCATCATGCAGACCTACCTCACACGCGATGGCGTGCTTTTCAGGCCGCGATGCGACGCCCATGTGGCAGTTTGTACCTGTAGCACACATGCATGCGATCAAGGTATTGCTGCCTGCCATGCGTACGATCACCATCTTAAACTGCATATACATGCTCACATCACATCAATACTGTACAGAACAGCATTTTGACTTCCAAGCCCACATCACTGACCACCAAGCGGGTCGTGGAGGTGCCTCGTGACGATGCTGCCTTTACCAAGGTGTTGTTGTTCCTGGGTGGGTACTACACCAAGGAGAGCAAGCTCATACGTGGTATGACTGTGTGACGTGGTGGTACGACTGTGTGACGTGGTGGTATGACTGTGTGACGTGGTGGTATGACTGTGTGATGTGGTGGTATGGCTGTGTGACGTGGTGGTATGACTGTGTGATGTGGTGGTATGGCTGTGTGATGTGGTGGTATGGCTGTGTGATGTGGTGGCTTGGTGGGCGGTAGGAACACAAACACCCGAACAAAAACACCCGAACAAGAACACCCGAACGATTCACATGCACAGGTGCCCGGGGTCAACTGCAGGCAGTGTTGGAGCAAGGAAAGAGTCATGCATTTGAGCAAGGTGTGTGTGTATAATGCTGGTGAGAGTATTTGCATGTTTTTGGACGTTTTTGTATGTCTTTGGAAGTTTTTGTATTTGCCAGCAGCCCAACACATCATCGTCCCAACACATCATCATCCCAACACATCATCATCATCATTGTCCTCCAGCCAGCACACACCCACTCACAGTCATGCACACACCCATCACACACCCACTCACAGTCATGCACATACCCAAGGAAGAGTTTTTCCCACGATACATGATCTACAGCCTGCATGTGTGGATGCTGCTGGTGCGGCTGCGTGCAGAGGGGCGGGATGGGCGCAGGCAGATGCAGATGTTGTATGATCAGTTTACAGAGCAAGTGACCAAAATGGTGCAACATGCAGGTGTCAAGGTACGATTTGTGTGGTATGTGTGGTGTGTGTGATGACTCTCTTCCCTCTTTCTTGTTCTTTTGAAAAGAAGGGGAGGGGGTATGGTGCGATGTGTACCTGACCATGCATGCCTGATAATCCTCACTCAACAACGTCACTCAACACAATGTCACTTCACAATCTCACTCACACACCCTAACAATACACAATGTCACTTCACAATCTCACTGACACACCCTAACAATACACAGGTACGCATCATCAAGCAGCTGCAGGAGTTGGAAAAGATGTTTTACGGCAGTAGCATGGCGTATGATGCGGTACGGTGTCACAACACAGTCATGTGTCTTGTGTGGTTTCAAGCTGGAGGCCCTGTACAGCAGGTACCCTTGCAGGTGATGATTGCCCGTCACATGCCTTGTATCGACACAGGCGTTGCGTGGTAAAGAGCCCTTGCACACAGCGCTCCTTCGCAATGTGTATGGCAACGTGGAGGCCAACAAGGATGCTGCCACGATTTTGGAGCGTTATGTGTTGCGGTATGCAGAGGTGTACTTGGGGTTGTGATTGGTTCCTGTGCCCCACCCCTCATCATGTACACACAGGGAGCTCAAGTGCTTGGCCATGACACCTGGTGATGATGTACTTGCAGGGCAGATACGGTTTACGCTGCTGGGTGATGAGGGTGCTGCAACCATGACCATGGAAAACCCCCAAGTTGGTGCAACACCCGACACTGCTCCAGCAGTATGATTTTTTTGTGTAGTGTTTTTGCCCAACATTGTGTCATAATTGTTTTGTATCTCAATCAACATTGCGATCATTGTACACTGATTCTTGTGGCTCGTGTGTAACGCCAAGCACACACACGCCAAGCACACTGGCATGCGTCTTCGATTCGGTGTGTGGCTGTGAGCTCTACAAACCACGCAGTCCCAAGATGTACCTAGTGTCTCATCCACGTGCGTGTGATGTGGTGACGGGTCTAAATTGATCGTAAACAGCAGCAATACCCGCGAACCACATTTCTGTCCTGCCTCAATACAGATACTACCTGCTGGCACATTCGGGAGCCAGTGCATTCGCTATGCGGGATGCACACTGCGCTCAAATTCGGCAAATCTTTGCACGGTTTGTGCTGCTGCAGAGTGTTGTTATGCTGCCTGGTGCATGCTGCACACAGTGTGCAATACCCTCTTGTATACTCACACACACTCACAGGTGTGCACACACGTGCTTGCAACTTGGTAGAGGTGGTGACTGGCACCAGCACGAGTGAAGGCTTGACAGAGGCCTCCCCCATGGTGTCGCTCAACGGCTTTTCAGCACAGCAGCGCAGCACACCCGACCGCGTGCGACAAGCCATCAGCAACGCACAGCGCAAGCGCTACAAGGACAACCCGGAACTGCGTGCACAGGTGTCTGCCAAGCTCAAGGTGAGGAGGGGGTGGTGGATGGTGGTGTGGCAATATGATCAATCACGAACTGACACGCATCCCTCATTGACCATCAGGGACGTCCTGCATGGAACAAGGGACGCACCATGAGTGAGGAAACCCGCAAAAAGATGTCCCTGGCCAAGCTCAATCGCAGCGTCTCCAAGGATGTGCGCAAGAAGATGAGCGCTGCACACAAGGGAAAAACACACACAGCACAAACATCAGCACTATTGTCAGAAAAGCTGTCTGGTCGACCAAAAAGCGCCGAGCACCGCATGGCTATTGCTGCGGCACAACGACGTCGACATGCTGCTGCTCGGGTGCTGAAAGCGGTGGAGGATGTGCACAGGCATGCCCAAGCAGAAGGTGAGTGTGTTGGGGTGTGGGGTGTTTGTATGGGTGGGGTGCGTGCAAGTCTACTACTAAGTCTACTACTAGGCCACAAGCGAAACGAGTGATGTTGTAATGTTTTTCGTTGAGCAAATGCTGTATATGTGCATATGTTGTCCAACAGCATACACATGTATTTACGTGCGACCCACACACGCACACTCCAAACACCAATCCCTTGCACCCCCACACAGGCAACCCCCTCGGTACCCCCAAGCTCCCCACCTCCCCCACAAAACTCGCCAAGCGCGGCCGCCCCCTCAAGGCCACCACCAGCGGCATGCGCAGCACCACCAGCACCCCCACCAGCAGCAAAACACAACTCCTAGAGGCATACAAAATGCAGCTTCGTGAGTACAAGGCACTGCTGGAGGAGCTGGGGCCCTGGGTGCGTGCCTTTGAGCAGCAGTCAGGGAGAAAACCAAAGCTGCATGATGTGGAGGCCACCCGTATTCCCTGGTTGTTGGAGAAGTATAAGAAATACGTGGTGCTGAGGGAACGGGTGATGCTGGACACGACCGGGTTACGGGGGATGTTGGGGGGGGGGCAGGCACCAAACAACACAGTGGCACGGTATGTGTTTTTGAGCAGAATGACAACACAATACAAAATATGCATACAATGTTGTGCTATGTTTTTGTGTCACCATCCCCTCACATACCTTCACCACCCACCCTCACATACCTTCACCACCCACCCTCACATACCTTCGCCACCCACCCCTCAGTATGGAAACGTCTGGTGCAGCACAGTTGGCAGCTTCCTCTGCAGGTCCATTGAAGAACAAGGCTGATGCTGCTGCTGCACGGTTTGCTGCTGCCATGGCATACAAGGCTGCCAGGTAAGATGACTACCTGTTGTTGTTGCTTTTGTTGTTTTATTGTTGTCGTTGTTGTTGGAGAAACGTGGAGAAACAAAGCCATGCGTGTTTGCGCCTAACCACATGATGCTTCCTCTTCATGATGCCCCCTCAACATCATGCCCAACCATGCCCCCCAATAACCAAACAACAGGACAGAGCAAGACATCGAAGACGAGCACACTGACAACCAGCAACAACAACAAAACCACCCATCCTCCACTGTATTTGGCAACACCAGTAGCAATGCTGTACCATTTACACCCACAGACCCAGCCACAGCCATGCCCTCAGCCACACCCACCACAACAAACTCTGTACCACATGATGCACCCCCTCGGGTCAAGGCAGCCATGGCCGCAGCAATGGAATATCGCAAGAAAAAGGCAACAGCAACCGCAGCAGCAGCCAATGCTGCAGCAGTAGCTGCACAGCTGTCACCGGGGAGCCCCCGCAACGCTAGCCAGGTGGCCCCGCGGCTGTCGTCGTCCAATGAGGGGCCCCTGCAGGAGGTGTTGGCTGCACAGCAGGCTGCACAGCAGGCAGTGGAGGAGGCACAGCATGCAGAGCGTAGCGTGCGAGAGGCTCTGCAGCAGATGACGGGGGAGAGTAGGGTGGGATCTGAGAAGCTTCCTGCTGCTGTGTGATGATGTGTTTGATGATGTTGATGATGACACGCTTCTGTGTTTTACTACCATCAATCCCCATGTTTTATTGACAACCCGCTGTGTGTGCGTGTGATGAGGGGGTGCACTACAGCATTGCAAGTTGCACTGATTTTGTGGCGTTGATGTATTTAGTGTTGTGTGATTTCGTTGTGTGTGTGTTTTTGGGGTGCACCCACTGCTGTACTTTTGTCCCTCAACAATCAAGTAATGTCTTTTTTGGAACTTGCTGTATAACTTGCTGCTGCTGCCCAAATGCATTGCTAGCCACGATGGATAACAGCAGCAATGCTGCACGGATACGCAAGCTTGATGAGGGGGTTGTCAACAGGATTGCTGCAGGGGAGGTCATCCAACGCCCTGCAGCTGCACTCAAAGAGATGATAGAAAACAGCATTGATGCAGGTGGTTGCTGGTGTCGGGGATTCAGTCGTCATCATCATCTAGCATCGTTGATATGTTTTTTCGTCCACACACAGGGGCAACCAGCATCACTGTGATTGTCAAAGATGGTGGATTCAAGATGCTGCAGGTGCAAGACAATGGCACAGGCATTCAGGTTGGTGGCCAGGGAAACCCATTGGCCATGGTGTGTGTTTGCTTTGTCCGGTTGTCCACACCCGCCACACTACCACACAGGCACAAGACCTGCCCCTGCTCTGTGAGCGCCACGCAACGAGCAAACTTACAGCCTACGACGACCTGCAAAAGCTCCACACCCTGGGCTTTCGTGGGGAGGCGCTTGCATCCATCTCCTTTGTCGCCCACCTCACTGTCACCACCATGTGCCGGGGACAACAGCACGGTTTGAAAGCTGTGTACAAGGATGGTATGTTTTGGAGGGATGTTGCAGGATAATTGTAGCAGCAGGGTACAGCGATGCATACCAAAACACCAAGTGCCATCAACATCCCAAAAAGACATCATCCATTCCCCCTTGCACACCCCCCACAGGTGTACTCGTCGACCCCGGCCCCAAGCCCTGTGCCGCAGTCCCCGGCACAACAATTCTCGTAGAGGACCTTTTTTACAACGTCCCCACACGTCGCAAAGTATTAAAAAACACCAACGAAGAGTACAGCCGCATCCTCGACATTGTGGGGCGGTATGCAGTCTACTGTGAGGGGGTGGGGTTTACTGTCAAGCGTGCTGGGGAGGCCCGTAGCGACCTGCACACCATGCCGCAGTCCAGTGCATTGGATACTATACGAACCGCCTATGGAAGTGCTGTGGCCAAGGCACTGCAGCCAGTAGAGTGTAGTGTGGGGCCGGAGCCCTGTTCCGTTGGGATGCATGATGTGGATACGCTGTCGTTTCGTGCCAAGGTGTGGGTGGGTGTGGGTGGGTTTTGTGTGTTGGGGGTGTTGTGGGGATGCGTGGGTACAGCAGCAGCAACAACCACCAGCGGGAATGATGACAATAACGATGGAGATGTTGCTGGTGAAGTATACTATGACGACACAACTAACGCACATCAATATGGTTTAATCATCAATACCTATGACAAAGAAAACCATAATGCAACAATATAACAACAGGGCTGGATGAGCACAGGTGACCATCATGGGCGTAAGATGACGTTTGTATTGTTTATCAATGGCCGCCCTGTTGATTGTGGACCACTGAGAAGGGCACTGGAAGCTACATATGCATTGGTGCTGCCCAAGGCACAGAAACCATGGATTTACCTGGTATATGGTGACTGTGTGTGTGTATGTGTGTTGGTGGGTGTGAATTACAATGAATCATGCACTGTTTTGTTGTACATACACCTTGTGTTGTGCATACACTCCTCATCCCTTGCATTGCTCTTGCATGTGACCACCTCCCCATACACAAACATACCCACACAGGACATCACCCTCCCACGGCATCATGTGGATGTCAACTTGCACCCCACCAAGAGTGAAGTTGGATTTTTACACACGGATGCCATTTTGTGTGTACTGAGGGAACATGTGGAGAAACAGTTGGGGAGTGCTGATACACAGCGTACTTTTACACAAACATTGTTGCCTGGGGCACCTGCGGTAGGGCTGGAGGCCATGCTGAGATTGTGTGTGGAACATGTGTGTTGTTTGCACAATGTTGCATTTTTCCATGTCAGTTTACCCTCATCACCCCACCACTAAACACCCCCCCCAAAAAACACACTCTCACAAACACACACAGGCTGTACGAGTGGGCCCTGCTTCCGCAGCCCCCCCAGGTGCCACCTCCTCTCAGAGGGCCCTAGGTATTCATGACAGAAAGCTTGTACGTACAGACCCCCGTATGCAAACCCTGCATGCATTTACCATCATGCCCTCCAGTCAGACTGGCATCATGCCCTCTAGTCAGACCGGTGGTGCTGCTGGTGGTGGTGATATCCTCAATGTAACAGATGCTACTGCTGTTGACATGGAGGTGGATGAGGAGGGTGCAATCTTCACACAGCAGCAGCTTACAAGCACTGCAGGAGCAGCAGCAGACAGAGGGACTGTTGGGGAGGGTACCCAGGGCCCCACACAGGGCCCCACACAAGGGGTGCCGGGTACCGCTGCAGCAGCATTGATGCACAGCACAGCACGGCGGCGGGGAGCTGCACGTGCTGCAGGGCCTGCTTCATTAAGGTATGAAACAAAAGGGGATGGAAAACATGGGGATGGTGGTGGGGCACAGTGAGTGAGATATGTGTATCTATTATCGATACACAGGGCAGATCATGTGCGTCTGACTCAGCAGCCTGCATGTGAGGTAGCTGCTGTACAAGAACTCATAGAGGCAGTACAAGCAGACACACATGCAGGTATGGATACTGTATTGTGCTTGTACTCGTATGGATACTGTATTGTACTTGTATTGTATGGATACCGTATTGTGCAGTCACCTGTCAACCACTTGTGTTGTGGTTTTGGTATTCATGTGTGTATGGTATTGTTGTGTATGGGTACTATGTTTGCTGCAGCCTACATAGACGTGTGCAAGCACTATACAACGTACACACGCATCCCCCCCTTGATTTTCACATCCCCTCCCCCTTTGATTTTCACATCCCCACCTTGATTTTCACGCGCACCACAGATTTGTTGGAAATTTTGCGCAACCACACCCTGGTTGGTGTCATCGACCTCCACCATGCCCTTGTACAACATGGAACCCGACTCTACCTCGTCGCATACACTGCGCTCCTGCAAGACTTGTTCTACCAGCTGGCACTGTTGAGGTTTCAGCATGTAAAGTGTGTTGCAGTGGAGCCCCCCATGCCAGTGGGGGAGTTGGTACTGCAGGGGTTGGAAGCTGGGCAGAAGCTGGGCACATGGCAGGTGTGTTTGATGGTGGTGGTGTGGTGATGGTGGTGTTTGTGCATGGTATTGATGAGCACATGGGTGTTTGTGCATGTCATTGTTTAACACATGGGTATTTGTGCATGTATGCGTATGTGCATGTGTGCATGTGCATAGCACAAAACCCCATGCAGAAGTACCCCACACAAATCCCAAACAACCCCCCACCAACAGGGTGCAGCAGCAGCAGCAACAGAAGCAGCCACCCTCACAACCCAACTACTCCAAGCAAAAGCACCCATGCTTGCAGAATGCTTTGGTATACGAGTGGATGAAAATGGTGCACTGTGTAGCCTGCCTGTATTGCTGGAGCAGCATGTGCCTGATGTGGCTCGTGTGGCAGATTTTGTGTTGGCACTGGGGAGAGATGTGGAGTGGGAGGAGGAGGGGCAGTGCTTCCACACACTGGCACAGGTCTGAGAGTTTTATAGGGGGGAGTGATGATGGTGGTGATGGGGGGGGGTGATGTGGGAGGACGATTTGATGGTACATGCACACGTGTTGCCTGTGTAGCACAACAACAACCTTTGTCCGTACGCATCATGTGTCCATACACAATATGCACACCCTCACAGGCATTGGCGGCACTGTATGCAGCCCCACCATTGCTTTGTGAAGCATTTCCCTCCATCGTACAAGAAACACCACCACCCAACGCACCCACCACCACTACAAGCCCTGATTTCCTCACCGACACCCTCCCCACTGACACCCTCCCCACTGACACCCTCCCCACCGACACCCTCGCACCACACCCCACCACCGCATCCACCAATGCCACCCAACCCTCCCAGCAGCAAGACCCCCTGCTGCAGGAGGCGAGAGAGGCATGGCGCCAATGGCGGTGGACTGTAGAGCACGTGTTTTTTGCTGCCCTCCGTATGTTTCTCAAGCCTACCAAGCAGCGTGCCAGTGATGGGAGCGTGGTGGAGCTCACACGCACAGAGCAGCTGTACAAGGTTTTTGAACGATGTTGAGTGGTGGGCAGGGGCAAGGATTGCTGGATGCTGTGATGGCATGTTTTGACAAGACCCATTTTGTGCACCTCAGAATAATCTGAGAATAATTGGCTGAGCCTAGACTATTTGTCAGACCACGTTGTAAACGGATTGGTCAGTGCGTGCAGGGTGGGTATCGAACAACCACACAGAACAATTATGATCTCCTTACAGCACACCGTTGCTGGGGCGATTGCGCCCGTGCAAGTATCGCGTTTGTCTAGCAGGACATGCCGACCTGTTGCTTGCCGTGCAGCAGCACTCTCTGCCCAGCCTCCGGCATGCCGTGTTGGCTGCCATGCACCCTTGCAAACCCGCTCCACGCAGATCAAGTACGTTGACCTAGTAGGTTTTATTTCATTTACATCGTTATGCAAAACCCCTATGATTGATCCCAGGCGTGTTGTGGTTGCAAACGCTGCAGCATCTGCTGGTGAGGTCCAGGGTCCCACCACCCTCGAGCGCGTTGCGGAGACCCTCACCATCATGTTTCCCATTTGGGTAGGTGGGGGGTATGTTTTGTTGTACACATTGCTGAGGTTGGGGGGTGTATGGTTTGCTGCATGAATGATTTGGTTCAGTCTGTTGCGCACCCCCACCCCACACATGTGTTCATACACCCCGCCCCATTATCCCGCAGGTAACGTTGGGTGCTGTCATTGGCATTGCCAAGCCTGCAGCAGTGACATGGTTTAGCAGTGACATTTTCACGGTTGCCCTCGGGTTTCTCATGTTGTCCATGGGTTTGACTTTGACCTTCAAGGACTTTAAAAAGGTGAGGGGACTTGATGTGTGTCTTCTTACTCCTCAGGAATTATACTGGCAGTATGAAAGGAATACACATACACATACACACATGCACACATACACATACACACACATGCACACATACACACACACGCACTCTCTCTCTCTCTCTCTCTCTCTCTCTCTCTCACACACACACACACACACACACACATACACACACACACACACAAACAGTGCATGGAAAGCCCTGTCCCTATTCTTGTGGGCTACTTGGCGCAGTACATCATCAAGCCTGCCCTGGGTGTTTTGATCTCCAAGGTGTGGGAGGGGGTTTTGTGATGGGGCATGTACGAGTGTACTGGTGCATGCGTAGTATGTGTCTGCTGGTGTAGTACGTGTCGTGTTTGCAACATACTGGTACATGTATTGACAACCTGCTTGTTGACCCATGTTGGTGGTGCTCATCATCAATTCATATGTACACAGTACATATCACCCACACACACACATACACACACATGCTCCCTCTCTCTCTCTCTCTCTCTCACACACACACACACACGCTCTCACACGCACACATACCACACACACTCTCTCACACACACACACACAAATCCCCTCTCTTTCCTCTCTAGGCACTCAACCTGTCCCCTGCTCTTGCTACTGGCTTGATTCTTGTGTCATGCTGCCCTGGTGGTCAGGTACTTGTGTAGTGTAGTATGTGAGTGTATCTGTGTGCATGAGGCCCCAGACAGTGTCAATACGACAGTCTCACATGCGTCCACACCCCCACCACTGTACTATCCCCCCACTCCCCCTTGTTTCCTCCCAATGTTGGTACAATACCCCTGTGTACAATATCCCCGTACTGACCCCACTCTCCTTTCCTCAGGCATCCAATGTGGCCACCTACATTGCTCATGGCAACGTTGCCCTCTCTGTGCTGATGACCACTGCCTCCACATTGGGGGCCATCATCATGACACCCCTGCTCACCAAGGTTCTGGCAGGCGCATATGTGCCAGTGGACGCATACGTATGTGCTGAAAAGGGGGGTGATTGGGGTGAAAAGGGGGGTGTTTGGGTGGGGGTTGTGTATATGGTGTAATTGTTTGTGGTGTGTATATGGTGTAGTTGTATGTGGTGTGTATGTGTCTCTTCCTACTGTCACACACCACCACCACTACCACCCCTCTTTCTCACACAGGGTTTGGCATTGTCCACCTTTCAAGTGGTGTTGGTACCCACCCTTGTTGGTGTGCTTGTGAATGAATTTGCACCAGGCTTTGTACGTGCCATCAAGCAGTTCTTGCCCCTCATTGGTGTGTTTTTGACCACCATGTTGTGTGCATCCCCTGTGGGGCAAGTTGCTGATGTGTTGAGGTATGTGGTGGGGGTGTTGGGGGGGGTGGGGGCAAGGGGAATACATGTGTAGTCAGAGTCAAGTGCAATGAGCATGCAATGACCAGGAAACACATGCAAATGATGATGCGAAACTCACCCACAACACACACAACACCGACACAAATCACCCACCCACAATACCCTCACACAGCACCCACCCACCCACACCAACACACAGGGTCAACGGCTTGCAGCTCATCACCCCAGTGGCAATCCTCCACGCAGCAGCCTTTGGCATGGGCTACTACCTGTGCAAGTTTCTGGGTTTTGATGAAAAGACCTCCCGAACTGTGTCTATAGAAACCGGCATGCAAAGTGCTGCGCTGGGCTTTATGCTTGCCCAGCAGCACTTTACAGATGCACTGGTGTGCGTGCCCTCTGCAGTGTCGGTGGTGTGCATGGCATTGGGTGGTGCAGGCTTGGCTGTGTTTTGGCGTGGGCGGCCCACTGCTGATCAAGCATAAACAGGAATTTGATTAGGTGGGGTTGAAGAAGAAGCCTACTACTTGATCAACCATCACTTGATTATGAGTTGAGGGATGGGCTGCTGAGGATGCTGCCTTCTGAGTACTTGTTGACGTGCAGTGGGCTGGGATATTGTTTGAAGAGAGCGTGGTGTGTGTGAGCGTGACAGAGGTGGGGGTGCAGGTTTGGAGCAGAGTGTGCTCATCGTGTGCGTTGTTTGTTTCATGACCCACCGAGTGTGTGGGGGGAAAAAGACAAGGATGCAATAGAGGGGCACCGAGTGTATTGAGAGGCGTGTGCTGTACTGCGGTTGAAATGAAATGTATGTTTCCGTGTGTGTGCAAAGGGTTGCTTGGTGTGTAGAGGCGGGTTGAGTTAACCCGGAGTGCAGAAAAACGTAACAGATATATACCTCACATACCCTCCTGCACTCACTCATGCGTACTGCACACACCGCAATCCTCTCTTCTCTCTCATCCACTCAAACACACGCAGCCAAAAACACATTAAAACCGCTACCCCAAAACACCACCGGCCCCTTCTGACCCCCCTCTTTCACTTGCGCTTGGCCTTGATATCACGAACCATGGCCTCGATTCGTGCAACATACACTGGGATCTTAAACTTGCGCTTGCATCCGTTGTAGTTCATGTACCGAATCTTGCCAAATATGGGGCGCTCTGTCCAGCCCATGTCGTGCACCCCAGCCACAGACCACATGCATCCTACATAGCCAGAAGGGTCGCGGCCATCCAGTTCATACTTGTCGTTTAGGTAGATCAGGGTTTCCAGTGCTTCCTCAGGGGTGGGCATCCACTCAAGAACCTACAATGCGTAATGAGCGTGATGAGGTAATATAGAAAACCTACAGTGCATAAGGAGGTACTACATATGATGGGCACATGTATTCATCTGCGATGATGTTGGTACAATGTACGGTGTCCACACAGGCGGGTTGGACAGAATCTTCACACACACACACAATGGTATCACTCATACACAGTAGTATCCAATCTTTACCCTACCTTTTTCGCCCAATACATGCGCATAAATCCGTGCATCTTGCCCAAGTAGACCATTTCCAGTTGTGAGGCGTTCCAGAGCTCATCATGGGTTTTGCCTGCCTCAAGCTGCTCCCTGTGTTTTTGCAAGGTGCATGAAGACGGTGGATGTTTGTATTTATGTGGAGTGAGGATGTGCGTGTGTGTCATAATGGTGTGTGTACATTGTACAGCGCACATCACACACTGAAGCCCATCACATCCTCCTGTTGGCAATGCCATCGTTACCTACCGTGTGTACAAATGCTCACGCTTGTCGCTCTTGTGTATCATGAGGGTGTCATATGCCCACTGTGCAGCACCATGTAGGTTGTCATAGTTTGGTTCATAATGGCAATAGTTGTCAGACAGTTCTCTACGAACAACCAATTCTTCTAAAAATGACTCCACTGCTGCCTGTGATGGAGTAGGGCTTGTGATGGGCATGGCATGGTATGGTTCAACCCCTCCCCCCCCACATGCCTTGTTGATTGACTTGCACTTGGCAGCAGCAATTGCAGCCCGCTGTGGTGCCAATTGCCCATAATGCAGATAAGGGGATAACCCACTCAGTATATGTGCTTCTGTGGGATCATTGCGCTTGGCATCATAATGCTTGAGGCGGGTTGGCTGTAGGAAACTGGCCAAGGCAGCTGCAGCCGCTTTTTCACCTGGGACAATCCACTTTACCTGGATATGGACAAAATGGTACATGTGTGGTATGCACAATGTAGAATTGCTTATAGCGCATGGAACATCCAAAATGCACAACATGTATGTATGCGCAATGAATGGTAACACAAGAAGCGCCAACTAGATACGATGCAACAATGCACCATCATCCCTCATGTAACCTCATCACACAGCAGCACCCCTACCTCGGGTACATCCTGGTTGGCAGTTGCTTTGGCAATCACAGCATCCCAATCTATGGCCTCAGGTGCAGGGGCTGTCCAGGGAGCAGGTGCTGCCTCCAAGACAGGAAACTCTTCGAGAAATTTGGGCAGGTGCTTGTGAATCTTGGGGCGAATGGTACGTGCACCCACCTAGTCGCATGAGTATGTGTGTTTGTGTCTTTATGCAAAAGATGGGTTGCAACCACCATGTACACATACATCACCATACACACACGTGCACTACATTATGCCCATACCTCCTTTTTGTCACTGGCAACCCACACAGGTACAACATTGTGTGCATCCACCTCATAGAATGGCACGCTGAGCTTTTCTGCCACCTGAGATCATGTACAACACCATTTAGTTTCAAGTATACACACATACAGAGAGACGCACCAAAGAACTTGCAACACAGCCCATGCAGTACCATACCCACACCCATAAACAACACCCCCCCACACACACCTGGTCACGCCATGTTCGTCCCAGTCGCAAGGGCGAGTAGTCCGTCACCAATGCTGCAGCATTGCTTGCGCGCACTAGCTCATTCAGGGTGTCTGCTGGTTCACCTTGGAGGAGGAAAAATGGAATGTCCAGTGCTTGCAGGTTGCCATGGAGCTCCCTGAGCCCACGCAGCATAAACCCAAAGTGACGTGCCCCAGCTCCCAGAAATGCAGGGACGAGGTTGAATGCCACAGCTATGGGGGAGTTGGTTTTGCTGGCCAGTTCCACTGCATACAGAAGCGCCCAGTTGTCTTGCACTCGCTGGTCACGGGACATCCTGTGTGTTGTGTGTGTATGAACAAAACACACAGGGCATATTGACACAAGCAACCCCTTTTCCATACCAATAAATCACTGGGCCAGAACCAACAGTGCCATTTTTTAGGGTGCGCACACGCTGGGGCTGCACATGGATGATGGTACCGCGAGACTTTTTAGCATCTGGACCAGCCTCAGAGCTGCTTGCCTCAATCTTGCGCTTTGTATCAGACATATTGGAAAGTAATTCGTCACTTACGAATGTCCAGAGGTCGGGCTTTGCACGCTTTTGCGAGGGCGATGGGTCGGGCACAGTGGATGTAGCTTTTGCACACAAGACAACGGCACGCTGCTTAAGAACGTGCTGCAAATGGTGTCTGCAGCCCAAAAAACGTGGGGTTGCCCACACACGCAGTAAACACAAAGCCAGGATGTGGATTGCGCAGATGATGTGGTTCTTGGTTTTACAGTTGATGTTGGTATGTACTCAAAATCATCACAATAAGACTGCAATATGAAATACTGTAATCAGCGATAATGGATAGAGGGATAAAAAGCCTGCACTTGGGGTATGCAGAATGGCAATGCGAGTGCCGCCAGTGCTCAACAGTGGAAATGCTTGATGGCGATGACTAGCTGCCCAGTTAGTACTCCCAATCTGATGGCAGTGCTGCATGGATGCCTGTGATGGGTGTTGTGAATCGTGTGAGCACAGGTATACACAGTGTATTGCCACCCATCACCGCCCATCACTTACTGGAATATGCGACGTCCTCCAGGTTGAGCCACACCGCATCATCCTCGCTGGAAGCAGTGGAGCCCGCCTTGGTTGGTGTCTCGTCAATTTGGGGCAAAAACACCCCTGTGCCTGCTTCACTCTGCATGGATGGTGTTTCCAATTGCAATGATGGTGAAGGCAAGTCTGTCATGGTGCTGTCATGGCAAGGGCTTGGTGTGCGTGGTTCAAAGTAGCCAGTGCCACCCTGGCTAATGGATGCACTGGGGTCTGCACCCCGCAGTGCGCCCTGCAGTTCGGCACATGCCTTCACATAGGCAGTTCGAGCTTGAATGAGGGCAATTTCGGCGTGCATCTGTGTCGGGCAGAAAACGACATGTTGAATTATTATTTGGTAGACATCGGTGTCAGTCAAAACCGCATAACGCCGCATAACGTACCCTCACAAGATCCGATGGCAGCATAGACATGGCAGCGGCCATAGGAGTTGTGGGAACAGCCGGATGATGATGGGCGTGATTGGGTGGAATTAATATTGCTCCGTGATTCCGTTGAATAGAGCCAAAATGCGCCGAGGTTGGCAATGCGTCGTGCACATTGCTGGCACAGTCATAATGAGTGTTATGTGTGTGGTTGACATGGGTACTGGGAAGCACAGTCGTATGGAGGTTCATGGTGAAGTGTCTCCCGGAACGATGGGTGCTTTTAGACGTTTTTGGGGGGTGAAGAGTGCAGCAAAAGGTGTGTAAAGGGGGTGCGCGATTTGGAAATGATGGGGAGAGACAAAGAAACGCACAGAAATTTAAGTGGCCAGTAATTCCGAAGCCCGCGTAATTTGGAAAATTTCCACGAGTCATCGATATATTCGCAATTGAATGGAAGTTGGTTACCATTGATAATTATTTGCAAGAGCCGCAAACCCTCATCATGGCACCCCTGCAGTATTGTGCTTCCTTTTCCAGCACAGGACGCCTTGCACAGTACTTTGTCGTTCCTCCGTGCACCAAGGGCACCTGGTTGTGTGCAGCATCACTTTGCAACCTCAGCATCAACAGCAACAGCATGGGCAGGCTCATAGGCACCATACACGTGATGGGCAAGCCTCACCTACGTGTCTGCTTGCAGCCGTCAACAACACAGCTCGCATTGCTCCACCCGCAGGTGACTGGCAGCACATGGGTGCTGTGGGTGGATGCACTGGTAGATGACGGCAGTCGCGGTGGTGGTGATGATGGTGTGGATGGCATGGTAGTTGAGGTGGTGCCCCAACGAGCACGGTTTGCATGGCGATTTGAACAAGATGATGCTGCCTTGCAGTGCCAACAGCTGTTAAAGGTGTGATTGTGGTGGTTGTGATGAATGGATTAGTTACAACATAGACAAACAGCGTGCATTGCATCGATATAGGCGCATTTTGGTGTCGTCGATGGCAAGCCACCGATGATCACAAAACCTGACGAGGTGATGAGCAATACTCAGGACAACATCCATCAGAACAACAACCAAGTAGTGAATGATCACAACCCATCAGCACCCGTGGCACCACCACTGCCACCCAATCTGCAACGCGCTGTCGAGGTGTGTCCATGTGCAGCTGTGTGCTCTCCCCAATACAACAACAACAACAACAAGTCCCATCACATTACACAGCTCTATTTGCAAGATGCAGAGTTTGCTGTGTTTATTGATCGTGCCTTGGCAATGTGGGATGAGGAAGAGGATGACCCGCCCAACCATCTTGCCCATGCAGGAGATTACAAAATGTATACGTAATCATTGCTCAATCATACTTTGTGTATCATAATATTGTAGCATCAACCAATGTACCTCCTGCACTTGCAACCACATGCGCCAGCGCAGCCCAATCAACAGACCCTCTGATCACCACATCCACCTGCGTTCCCTGCACCCGCACCCATGTCAATGAACAGCCACTATTGGCTGGCTGTGTTTTGTCTGCAAACACTGCCCCAAGCTCAGCCCAGTGCTTTGGGCGGCTGTATACGTCTAGGTCTGTATGGGCATCGTTGGGTACAGGCAGCATCCATAGGGCAACCTGCTCGTCGCTCTGTGGAAACAATGCTGCGTCATTTTGTGGAAGCAACATCATGCCTGTGTAGTTACGATGACACATATTTGGTGGTACATAGCACACACATGAAAACACCGCCAACATACCAGCAGATGTTATTTGCCCCAGCGTAGCATGTGCATTGGTCAGTACAGGCAATTGCAGCACGACATTGGGTGTTGTGAGCAACACTGCCATCAAGTGCACCGATCCACCATTGAAATCCAACAATTTTGCAGCTGCTGTAGACACCTTGCGTACAGCAAGCACAGCAGCAGGTGCATCAGGTGGCGCACTGTCAGGAGCAGGTGCCACTGCAGACAGCAATCGAGGCAGGGCAGTGGGGCACGTGGCTGGGATCGCAAGATACTCAATGCCTCCACATGGCATTTGCACGGGGGTATTGAATGCCCACGATGCTTGGGCAACTGGTGCCATGCGCGCCTGTGTGTGGGCGTACATGATGTGTACTTTACATAAACACTGTTTGTGTCACGCACACAGGGTAACTGTTCCTCGTTACGTACATCAGCGGGTAGCAGGTGCCATGTTCCCGGGTGGTTTTTGGCAATCTCAAGTGATTGTTCACCAGATGGCTGCCAATCATCCGGTCGCCATGTTTGCTGCGCATCCTGTGCAAGCCACTCTAGGTCGGCCACCACCTGTTTGTGTGTGTGTGTTGATGCTTGCGGTGCTGCCATTATGTGGCACACCGCCTCCACCATACCGCAATGTGATCAGAAGGCCACTTTGGACTGGGCAGTGCTGGCAGGGTGTCGTTGACTAAGGGTGTGGGCAGTACCCGCACACATCGCATGCGCATGGGCTCATGCCACACATAATCTAATGCACCCTGCAGTGACCATGGAATTGTATTTCATTATCATACAATGCATTGATACTACACATACCATAAACGATCGCACATAGTTGGTAAACGGCAGCGAAAAGTCATCAGCACTGCGAAGGCACAGTGGCATCTGCAGCGTGGCTCCAATGGGCCCTGTGGGTTTTGCAACCTCCACGGCTTGATCCTGCTCGGCCGTTTGTTTCTTGCCACCTGGTGTGTTGTCACCAGCTTCTTCTTTGACCTTTCCGAGGCTGCCCTGCTCAAATACAAACCCAGCACCCACTTCCCAATCAAAGTGTGTCTCTGGAAGGCGCCCAGCGCGCAACAACTCCACACACCCAGGAAATGGTGTTTGTGCATGATCGCTGTTGAGGTCACCACACAACACGACGGCTGGTGTGGATGTGTCTGCCATGCGTTGCATCATGCTGTCTGCAAAGCGGGCTGTTTCATGTGCAAGCACGGCTGCCTGGATAGATCGCACATGCGGTGCATGGCGATGGAAATACAAGTGTGTGTTCACAACACAAAGTGGACCATCAAGGGTGTTTTCCTGAGAAGCTGGTGCCTGGTCTGTAGTGTGGTCTACAGGGACAAGGCAAACCATTTGCGCCACTTGACCAATGTCTTGAAGCAATTGCTGCAATTTAAAACATGCCTGTGTGCGGAGAGTCTGAGAGTGAATGATGTGTGCTATTCCGCTAGGCACCAACCCATGTATGCCATCATGTCACCTGTATCATGGGCAGCAATGGTGCTACACATGTTGGCGGGGTTTTATTCTCGAGTGCCTGCTTAATCAATGCACAGTAGGACACATCTTCACGCGCCACCATGCGGTACCGTGATGCTCTCCAAAACAGCGCAACACCTTCGATACCACTTTCTTTGGGCGTAAATACACCATCATACCCTGTTGTACAGCACCAGCATAGTGTGAAGCAAAGAGGGATAGACATGCGCGATGTACATTCAACCACACATATGCATACCATGATGCTTCAACATGGGATAAAAGTGGTCGGCAAACCGTGTTGCGTCCACTTCCTGCAGTGCAAGTATATCTGCATGATACCCCAACAGCTCACTCAGGATGATTGGCAGCCTGTGACGACCCTTGAGGGCCCAGGGGGGACAGTCTGGAAACAGCATGTGCTTGGCCACATCTGTTTGAGAATAATTTTCTGCAAGAACATTGTATGAGACGACCCGCAGCCGAGGCGCAGTGACTGGCGCAGGTGTCTGGGTTATGCGGCTGGCAAATCCCCAGGGGCCATGTGGGGTGTAGACAGTGCCCAGGTACATGGTCGTGGCAGGGCCCACCACTTGCTCTTCTTCCGTGGTGGTACTGGCTACTGGGTTACTACTGTTACTACTAGTTGGGTCTTGTGGCCAAGATTGACCTCTAGCAAGGGATGTGCAGGGCGGATGGTGGTATACGTGAGTGACCAATAGGCAATATGCATTTGGCAGGAGACACCATCATACCTGCGCATCGGCGTACATTCCACACAGAGCGCATGCCCAGCATCCTCTTTTGTTGGTGAGTATAGCTTGCCTCGTCCCACCTCTACCCATTGTACTGGTTCACCAGGCACATGACCATGACGTGCTTTGACAGGCTTGTCCGACCGCCTCCAAATGTATTCACATGCATCCGGATGTGTATAGGCCACCTGAACGAGTTGATGGATGTGCAGTATGGATGCGCTTGGATGTGCTTGCAAAATTGCATCTTCCTTTGTGCATGCTGTATCAACACAGTAGCTGCACCATTCCCCCCACACCTCTGCGTGTACAACGTATGGCAAGCCCACACACAGCTGTCCATATACTGTCATGCTGGTCACTTCTGGTGGGTAGTGTTCAAGAATGTACTGTTTATTATCCAATACCAGCATACGAGCCTGCTCCAGTGCTTGTCTACATGGCACATCATCAGGAATAATGTCACTGTTTGAACAGTGGGAAACAGAGTTGCAAGGGAAATGCAGTGTCACGTGTGTACGTACACACAAACAACACACCTTATGGATGGTGTCGTGCTTTTGTAAAAATGTGCTATTGGTGGATCCTCCTTGACTGCCTGAGTTGTTGATCTGGCTTGTGGGTAGGGAAGGGGCTTGACAAGCAGCTTCAGGCGAAGGAGGGTGGCACACAGTGGTTCTTGTTCGTCCCTGTTGCGAATAGTTGCAGTTCCACATGGTGGGATTGTTGTGTGGAATTGTAGATTGTCAGTGTGTCCAAGGAGTAGGCTCCCGCACCTGGTAAGGTTTCTGATCCTGCCCTTGACGTTGAGAGAAAGCACCACCTTGCCACCATCTTGCAGTCTTACACTGGCCTGTAGCACAGAAAGAAATGTATGTTGCATCATCTGCCACGTGTGTAGATTAACACAAAGCACACCATGCCTTGTGCACATTGGAATCGGGATGGCTGGCCACTGCACGAACCGCTGTCAACATGATCGGCTGCATTGGACGGCTTTGCTTTTGTCCCAAGGCCTGCAAGAGCCTCAACCCCACACCCAACATTTAACAATACAAATCTGGTCATTAATTGCCAATACTGCAAGTAAATTTGTAAATGATCGAAAAAATTGAGCATGGAAAAACACAAACACTGCACACGTGGCTTGATGAATCAAACCATGTCTGCAAACACTGCTGGTGTGCTTGGTACGCTCCCTCGTGCCTCCCCTTTGTGTGTCAATGTATCCCCTGCAGCACTGCGATATGCAGTTGCGCTCACCACCTCTTCCACTGTGTCTTGCGCCCCCTCTGCTGCCTGTCAGCGGTTGCTCATCATGAAAACACAGCAAGTACGGCATGTGTATACAGTGACACAAACGCACCTTGATTTTTATTTTGGCAAGTCGGGGTACTTGTGTAGACATGCTTCGTGCACCCCACCACCACCACCACCCATGTGCATGTGATTTTTCCGTATCTGCAGCAGTTGGTGTGTGTGCTGCCTCTGGTACATCCCCAGGGGGAGTAGGGGCTGGGGATGGCATGCTGCTTATGCGTTTGATGGGGGGAGGGAGAGGCATTGCTGCCACTTGTTTACCAGCAGGTGGCACTGCTGCGTCCAGGTCGGCACCTTTTTCACCTTTGAGCAGTGCACGCCGTCGCCGTCTCCGCTGCCATGTCCTGCACATAGGAATGCAGCAGCAACAACAGCCTGTGGAGTATGACATAATACATGTGATATAATACATGTGATAATGACACAAATTGAATAAGTATATGCAAGGAAACTGCGCGACCACTGTGTGAACACGACCAGCCCCTGATCAAACCCATCCACAACCCCGTACACATGGATGATAAAAAGAGACTGACTCCACCAACAAGGCACAGCATCCACACTTGCACTGACAAGGAGCCAATCTGCACGGTTTGATTCAACCATGTGGATGCACTGCTTGAGTCTGAGCTTGCCATGGCGTCTGGCTCTGTGGTACCAAACCACACAAGCTCCACTGTTGCCACTTGCAATCCAGCCTGTGGGTGTGTCCAAAAACATGCAAGGCCACCGCAGACAAAACCAGTATACTCTACACCAACAAGATGCTGTACCTTGTATATTGACTTTAAAATGTCATCATTCTGCAATGCTTGTTTCAGGCGCCCCATGATCACCCCAGCCTGCTGATATGCTCGCATTTTGATAAACAGTTGCCAACCACCGATCTCGGGGGAGATTTGGCTGTCGCTGCTCCCTGATGCATTCAGACCCTGTATGTGTGACATTGATAAAAGTCATTTAACATTCCCTTGACAGAAACCCTGCAGACAGCCCTCCCACCTGGAATTGGGGTCCCACGGTGAAGAGCACGTCTGCTTCTCTCAACCCCGTGGCAGCAATCACAGGTTTCATGACCACAATGCCCTTGGTTGTGGTGTATGGGATAAAATACTGGCCCGAAAATGACAATATGATGTACAAAAAGGGTGCATCAGCTGCGATAGTGCCAGATGGAAGCTCCGCATGGGCTCCATGGTATGCCACAAGGCACAAGCCTGTGATAGGGTAAAAGTACGTTGCATGTGTTAGGTGGTGAGCTTGGTACTGCTGCTGTGCAACGTGCCTATGACGAAAAAAAGCTTGTAATGTACTCCCATGCTTGTGTCTATAGGGTAAGATGCAGCTACTATGGAGAGCTAGGTCTCCTCACGATCGAAGATTTGAATGATTGTGGAGACTCTGATATTGTTCGTGTTTGCTAGTCATGTTTTCGCTCGTACGCCCACGGCAGGCATCAAGCATTGGTCGTGCATCTTGCATGGCTGCTTTCGACAAACATATTATGGATATGGATGATGGGGTGTATTCGATATTGTGCATTCCTTCATTGCAATCGACGTAAAAACGCACACGCAGAACAACTCGATTCTACATACAGACCGCTGTGTCCACAAGCAACCTCTTGCAGAGACAACTTTCCTATCGACTACATCCCCTCCCATCTCGCCCTGTTGCCAACTTTTCCGCAACACAGTGGGGTCTCACTTGCCATCAGCTACATGCCACGGAGCAAAAACGAGACCAAAAACGACGAACAGCTTCCAGAACACGGCAGAATCCTTGATAGGGGCGTTTGGAAAGAGTACAAGGTATGTCCAGTTGTGCATGTTTTCATATGCAATGATGGGCGTGAACAACATCATCATCACAAACCATCACAGTTGTGCGAGCACTGCAGGAAGATGATGGTAATGCGTGCCAAGTGGCGTGACAACTGGCCCCGCTTTTGCAGCCATCGATGCAAAGCAGAAGCGCGTGCTGTACCAGGGGTGCCCAACACCGACGCTCCTGAAGACAGCGCACGCATCCCCAATACACCAGTTGGCGTTACAACAAGAAACAAACCATTATTGTAGCAGTGAATAATGATATTATAATGCTACAACACAGTGTATGTCACGACAACACAGTGCATATCGTCACGACTGCATTGTTGACCGCTCCTTGAGGTAGTCAACAAATTCGTCAAGCAAGTAGGGCCATGCACCACTGGGGTCATATTTATCAATGTCATCGTCAATCATCTGAGTGTAATTTTTTGTTGTTGAATTTATTTTTAGTCATTATGTGTGAATGTCGCTCTTGCATAATGTTGGTACTGAAAGTAGTATTTTGGGATTTAGTTTTATGTGTCATCACACAAAAAACCCTATTCATACCTTGATGAAATCAAGCAGTTGATTCCATGTGTCTTTGGAAATTGCACGCTTGTGTTTTGTTTGCAAAAACTCAATCCATGCGTCAAGTAATCCCCATCGTCCAGTCAACATTAACTGCCACATGGCCACTGCCACATCCAGCTGCACACACTTTTGCCCTTTCTGTGGTGTGTGCCCGACCGAGTGTGCATGATGGGGGAATGCATGCTATCAACGCATACACTCTCTCTATCAATGCACACCTTCCCCAGCATAAACTTCACCATGTGCACACACCTCACGAGAAAATGTGTAGGCATAGTTGTATATCTGGGTAAACTTGTTCTTGTCGTCCAATTCTTTGCGCAACTGGGGCAGCCTTTCTTTGAGCTGCTCAATGCTGCTGCACCTGTAGGACGTGGGGATGGGTAAAGTACAAGGTGGTAAAGTACGAGGTGTGTGTGGGTACCAAGAACACATTCTACACAGAAAGCTAATGGCACACACACATGGTTGTGGATGTAGTACTGCAGCCCCACCACCACCACCACCACCACTGTCCACACAAATCATACCGCAAGGATGTCATTCCTCGTACAAATTCATCTTTGCTAAACTCACACATGGTTTCAGCCTCAAAATGCCAACTGATGACCACCTGCAGGGTAGGGCATTATGACATGGTGTGACACGTATGACACACTGTACCCCCCCCACACAATGTCTTGTCCACACAAGAATATGCTCCACACGTGTATATATGCTCCACGCATGTACATGCATGTATATATGTAGCACACATTGCTGCTGTTGTGTCCTCACGGTACTACTATAACAACAACATACGCACCGTGATGACGTCCATGGGGTCTACATCAAGGTCTTGGCAAAACTGCTGCACGCCCTCTGCCTGGATGCACCCTGCTGATGGATCTGTGTGTACAGGGCAAATGTGTGCGTACATGTGTGCAACAATGTGTTTCAAGTAATCTCCATACCTTGGTAACGTGCGTACAGTTGCTCTACTGCAGCAGCGTCAACAGAAGGCTGGGAACGCATGCCAGAGGCAAAACCCGAAGCATAAAACCCGTCGACTGCTGCATCCAAGCTCCACCCTGATCGTCTCAACAGGTCTATGGATAGATCATCTGGGGCACCAGTGACCTGCTTGAATTGCTGCACTTGTTGCTTTTGATTGCGGTTGAGGCGGTTCTGCGTTGGGGATGACAGGACAAGTGGTGGTTTGCATACGTGCTTGATGCATGTGGTACTATTTGCTGCGTTATTGATGCCGGTTGACATACCATCTGCACGCGTTTGTGGCTCAATACGTGGACATGATGTGCCAAAATACCTGATGATGCAGCAGTTGGGTAATCTTTGCTGATGATGGCGTAAATGAACGCACAGGTCTGGCAAAGGCAATGTAAATTGAGGTGTTTTCACTGCACTGTGCAGCTTGCAATGCTCGTTTTTTTGTGAGCTGATTTTCAATGCTCCATAAACACGAGCTGCACTTCTCACACCGTTCTGCTGACTGATTGTTTTGGCTAATTGATTGTTTTTCGCGTTGGGCGTGTAATTGGAGGAGCGATCATCGTGGTATCACATAACAACTCCTCGGTCAACGGATCCAGCATTGCGGCACTCTTTGCCTGTAGCAAACCATGAAGGCGCTGGATTTGTCGCGCAGCGCTGTGCAAGGTATTATTACATCGCTGTGCAGCATTATTGGCAACAGCATGCTCTTGCATGTGCAGTCTTATCGTCACCTCCCATTCCCCACCCACCAGGGCGCCCCACACTGCACACACGGCGACCAACCTCTTGCTTGCACATTGCTAGCCCACGTGTGGTCCCAACACGTACACACACTCCACAGCAGCGCCGTGAAGTGCATGTCGTGCAGGTATGCCGAGCATGCACATGGGTCAGTGGTTGTCAAGTGACCACAAACCGGCACAACCCCACAACCCCCCTCCATGGTGTCACACAGGCACAGCAGGGTGGTGGTCCATCCGGTACACAGCAGCGCCCTTCCTCATCGTCATCCAAGTTGGCATCCACACCAGGCACAGAATCAGGGTTTGACTGGGGGGAATTCACTCAAAGTGAACTACCTAAGAAACTTGGCATCCTCTTGGTATGAGTGTGTTGTATATGTGTTGTCTGTAACATGGTGTTACATGTGTGTTGTATATTGTATGTGTTGTACGTTTTGTGGAAAACATGCTGCTGTGTGTTGATGAGACACACAAGTGACACACACACACACAATGACATACACGCGATGGTTTGCCATGTACCCATTACAATATATCACACATGTAGGCACATGTATATGCATTCCCATACGTATGCTCCCTTTTCACCACAGGCGCTGGTGTTGTTTTCCCGTGTGGGTGTGTATGTGCGTCTTCCAGGTGTTGATGTGGATGCATTTGCAGAGAGCATGGCTGCTGGGGGCCTCTTGGGTACCATTGATGCACTGTCAGGGGGGTCCATATCCCGAGTGGGTGTGTTTTCACTCGGTATGTGCTTGATACATGTGTGTGCTTTTGTATGTGTGTGCTTTTGCGTTGTGTGTGTGTGTGTTGTGTGTGTGTGTGTGTGTGTGTGTGTGTGTGTGTGTGTGTGTGTGTGTGTGTGTTGTATGTGCGTGGTTGTGTGTTGTTGTCTTCCTCATCAACTACTTGTGGAAATTTGCTTATGCACAAGCACATGGCACCACAATAATATAGTACCATAAAAATAAAGGACCACACATTCGTATGAGCACGCATGCTCACCTCACCTATGTCCCCCAAATCACAGGCATCGTCCCATACATTAATGCCTCCATCATGTTGCAGCTCCTTGCAACAGCATTCCCCAGTCTGAAAAAATTGCAGCGAGAGGAAGGTCCGCAGGGACGTGCCCGCTTTCAGGTAGGGGTGTTGTGTACATGGTGTGTACATGTTGTACATGTGTCGTGCATATGTTGTACATGTGTTGTGTGCATGTGTCGTGCATGTGTTGGGCATGTGTTGTACATATGTACAACACATTGCAACAGTACCTTGTCTCACACGTGCTCTTTACGCAAAACACACCCTCCTCACCTGACACCTCCTGGTCACACAACACCAACACAGTTGTACCAAAAAATGGCTGCACTGGCTTTTGCTGTGGTACAGGCCATTGGGCAGCTGACCTTTATCCGTCCCTATGTAGAGGATTACTCCACTTTGTGGTTTACTGCCAGCACACTGCAGTTGGTTGCAGGTGCCATGATTCTCATCTATGTATGTGTGTATATTGGTGTGTATGTATCTATGTTGGTGTGTATGTGTGTATATTGGTGTGTATGTATTTGGACAGGGAAAACCAAGTGTGCATCATGCAAAGGGTGCATAAATCTGCTGGTGATTCTGTGGTTTTGCGATGTGCATGCTTCATGCACAACCCTTGCTCACACCCTTTGCTAACACCCCTTGCTTACACGTATCCACAACCGTTTGCTACCACCACCTCTCAGGTGGCCGACACCATCAGTGAACTGAAGCTTGGCAACGGCACCTCCATCCTTATCTTTGCGGGCATTGCCTCTGCCCTGCCCACCAGCGTAGGACAAGCACTCACCATGGCAGCAGACCAGGGGGACAATGCAAGCCTGGTGGTCTACTTTGCAGCCGTGTTTCTCACAACCATGGGTATTGTCTATGTGCAGGAAGCAGAGCGCAAAATTCCCATCAACTATGCCAGTCGTTACAGGGCGGGATCCCTTGCCCGGCAATCCTACCTGCCATTCAAGGTGAATGCAACGGGGGTGATGCCTGTTATTTTCTCCACATCGCTGCTGGCAGCACCGGTGGCATTGGCACGGTTTACAGACAACCCAGCTATTCAAACAGCAGCGGCACAGCTGACCAATCCAGCTGGGCCTTTTTATTTACCGGTACGTGTTGGAGGGGCTTTTGATACTTGATTCATCAACACCACATTCCCCCACAACAACAGTTGGACGTGGCGTTGATTGTGTTTTTCAACTGGTATTACACGTTTTTGCAGCTGGAGCCCACTGATGTGGCAGAACAGCTCAAGCGTTCAGGTGCCAGTATCCCTGGCATTCGACCGGGGCGTGCAACAGCCGATTACATCACCCAGACACTGAGCCGTATGTCGATTTTGGGGTCGGCGTTTTTGGGCGTGCTTGCAGCGGCGCCTGCCCTGGTTGAGGGCTTCACAGGGCTGCAGGCGTTTCGAGGGTTTGCAGGGACAAGTGTGTTGATTTTGGTGGGTGTGGCCACGGATACAGCGCGCAGGGTGCGTGCAGAGCTTGCCATGTCGAAATACAAGGACATTGACACTGCATACGATGACTTGAAACTGTAGTGGGGATTTTATTGTTTCTTGATCATCTTGATCATCTTCTCTCGATCATTGTAACAGCACATCTCAACAATCCAACAACAGTATATCAATAACGTACTTCTAGACACAATCGTGGGTGTAACAGAGCTGATTGCAGTGGGTGGTTGAGACAACCCCGTCAAAGGCATCCATCCACGCAGCAAATATGTATAGCTGGTGGAACTCTTTCATTGATTGGCTTCGAAGGTAGCTGACGTGGGGGATTCAGAAGGGCAACACTATTTCTCCCAACCACGTTACATCCCCCTTGCAAACAACAGCCTGTTTTTCAACAAGGAGATGGAGCTATCATTGATTGGGTTGCAGAATGCAGGCAAAACTTCCCTTGTCAATGTCATCACGACGGGCACGTTTTGTGAAGACATGATCCCCACTGTGGGCTTCAACATGCGCAAAGTGTCCAAGGGCAAGGTCACCATAAAGTTGTGGGACTTGGGGGGACAGGTATGCAGCTTGATGGCATACTCCTCGTGAAAGACACACCATCAAACATCCCATGCCACCACACAGCCCCGCTTTCGAAGCATGTGGGAGCGATATTGCAGGGGTGTGCAAGCCATAGTGTATGTCGTAGACTCTGCAGACAAGGAGTCGATTGAAACAGCGCGGGGGGAGTTGCACGAACTCTTGTCCAAGCACAGTTTGGACGGCATCCCCTTGTTGGTGCTGGGCAACAAGAACGATTTGCCTGGGGCACTGTCAACCGTGGAGCTCATAGACAAGTTGGAACTCAAGGTGTGTTGTGGACAAATGGTGGTCTGTTGGTGTGTTTTTTCTCTTACACCCGTGTATGTCCATGGCACACAGAAACTGCACAATCGGGAGGTGTGCTGCTACAGCATTTCCTGCAAGAAACAAAACAACATCGACATTACCATCGAGTGGTTGACCAAGCATGCAAAATCGTGATGTGCTGCTGTGGATATGTATTTGTTGTGGAAGCGGCTGCGGTGTGGCATTAATTACATGGTTTCACATCACTCTGTACCAGTAGTACAACGTGTCTGCGTGCAACAAAACACATTCTAGTGTACCAAAACACGCATTTGTGAGTTTCTCAAGTAAAAAGTTCGTGCTTGCAATATATAGTCTCCAGTCTCCAAATGAAACTACCACTTGACAAAGCGTATGCCCAAATAAGCCAGGATGCGGCACACAGCAATGAAGGCAAAAAGAATCCCTGCACATTCCCCAATAGTAAACTTGTTAAAACCAAGCTGGTCTTCCACAGCCGCTCCAGTGGCGGGGCACGAGTTGGCAGGGGTACATGTGTACACCAGGCCGTTGAGTTCGTTGAGGGAGATGCCCACATACGTGTACTTGACGTATGACAAGGCATCCAGCCATACAAAATATTCGGGAAGGTTTTTAGGGGACAAGAAAAAGCCACCAAACAGGCGAGACACTTCCAGGGCCATGGGCAGGACGATGACTGTGAGGTCTGTTGTACGGCACCATGCACTGATCATGAGGGCCAAGCTTGTGGCCGCAATGGAGCAAAGAATCATAAAGCCCATGAAAATGAAAAACTTGGATGCTACTGCTTGGTAGCCAATGAGCCAATATACAATGCAGCTGAAGACAATGGGGATGGGGAGCTGCACAATGGTGTCCACTGGGGGGAAAGGAGGTGGGATGTTACCTCAAGTGCACATGCAGGGTGTTTTGTGTGTATCGCAACACCTTCCGTACCAGTTGTTTTGGCCAGGTAATATGCAGATACGTAGTACGTGCCTGCTGCACGCTCGCGAAGCACCAGCATGCGTTCGCTGGGGAAGGAGTTCATCATGCACAGCGCACCAAAGATGCCCTGTGTTTGTTGGGTGTTGGTCGTGCAGACCACACATGCACTGCATGTTCAACCTCTGGACACCTAAACACCTAATCCCTACCTGGTTGATAACACAGAAGAACAATGAGGGCTGGCGACGGGTAAAGCCAGCATTCCCTGTGCCAATCTGCAAAAACACAGTACCAATCAGCACAGCCATAATGATTGTCTGCACCAACAGTGTGACAAAGTGGCCCCAGCGGCGCACATTTTCACGCCAGCTGCGCTTTGTCAGCACTGCCAGTTGGTACAGCCACGGCACACGCCTGGTGGGAAAGAAAAGCGGTTGGGATTACAGTACAAAAGAGGCAATGCCACCATTCACCACCATCCACATACTGTCGATCCATGGACAGCGGCATGTCGGAACCATAGCTTAAATCCACTTCGGGCTCACGATATTGGCCCAGCAGCTTTTCAGTCACATCCTGCTTGACAGCATCATCCACTCCCAGTGCGGGTTGGATGACATCAAGCAAGTGGTCTGCAGGGTTGGTCAGGGGTGGGCATGGGTAGCCAGCATGTTCATAAAACGTAAGGGCCCCACTTGTGGAGCCTTGGTAGATGATGCGCCCAGATTTCAGCAGCAACAGGCTCTCAAACATGTTGAAGATCTTGCTCTGTGGCTGATGGATGGTGCAAACGACCTGGATGAGATGTGGGAGGAGCGTGTGGTTTTGTTATGAAAAAGTGTGAAAACCACTCGATGGCGCATGACCACTGGCATACCGTGCAGTTCCAGTTGTACACCAGCTCTTTGAGGGTTGCAACCAGACCCAACGCGGCCACACTGTCCAGACCAGAAGTGGGCTCATCAAGGAACAACAGCGCAGGATGCAGAAGCAACTCCATGCCCACACACAAGCGTTTGCGTTCACCACCAGAAATGCCCTTTTTCAATGGTGTACCCACCACCGTGTGGCGAGACTTTTCCAACCCCATTTGCTTTATGACCTCGTTGACACGCTGCTGACGCTCTTCCTCTGTGAAGGATTGATCCAGACGCAGCTGAGCAGTGTAGGTCAGTGTCTCCTCCACAGACAGGTTGCCGTTGAGCAGATCATCCTGCAAAATGGTGCGGCAGCAATGGTGGGTACAGAGGTGCATGTGTACCAATGCATATGACACAGTACGTTTTCACACTACACCTATACCTGCATGACGTAGCCTGCCATCTTTTTCAGGGTGGCACGGTCATACTTTTTCCCGTTTAAACGAAAGTCACCAGTCACCTTCATGTTGCGGTCCAAGCGACACGCAAGTGCATTGAGCAGCGTGGTCTTGCCTGTGTGCATAATCAGCATCATGACACAAAGTACGGCATTACAATATCCTGCTTGTCTACCCCTTTTCACCCAACACACCTGACCCAGAAGCACCCATGACAGCCCATAGCCCTTTGTCCACCACGCCGTTGACCTTGTCAATGAGTGTTTTTTTTGCTGTAACTGCTGTGATCTTCAGGTTCTTGAATGTCACAACTGCAGCCCGGTGATCTGTGACAAGCACTTGCCCATTGTGTGTAGCCTCCACGTCCAAGGGGGCTTGATGGCGCCTGGTCAGACCCGCAGGGGCAGCTTCTGGTGCCATGTCAATTGCTGTCTCACTCGCTGAGCTTGTGGACATGCTGTGACATTGAGATTATAAGTATCATCCATATTGATAATCACCATGAAGGGTAAATTTGTGAACACCACGCTCATGTAACGCAACATCTGTTCCAACCGTCTGCGTCATTCCCACAGTTTCCGCATCATACAGGGCCTTAATCACCACACGATGTAAGGCAACTGTGTAACTCATGTGCATACCACGATATCTAGCTGGAAATCTAGTACCCAAGTCTTCTGGCGCTGCGAGATTGGGTAGGAGTTGTAGGATGGGGGCGAAAGAGTGTGCACGTGCAGCCTCTTACGTCTTTTTATTACGTATACAGTTATTGATATTGTATTGTACACGTGAGTACAAAAATATATGCGTATATGTGCAATATTCAGTACAACAGGGGTTGTGTCTCATCGACAGCACTCCCCTCCAAAAGCCGCCCGTGTGCCCCCCCCTACATTTCCCATGCTCGCAGGTAGTCGGGCACAGAATAATCATGCATGCTAATCATACAGCAACAACAACTAAAGGAGCGGCTGCGCTGGTGGCGTCGAAGGCGTGCCAGCTCCTCCAGTTCTTGCAGCTTGATGTGCGTTTGCTCTGCTTGCTCTGGTGACATTTCCAGCAGCTCTGGCTCCCCATTGCCCTTGACTGGCAGCACACTCGCAATACCCCTGTTGTGCGTGCACACGTGTATGTCCACATATGCACCACCATCAAGTAGTCACCACGCACACATCCAACCTACCGCACATCCTTGAACTCGTGGATCTTCCAAGCCAATATCTTTTCCAAATCATTTTGGTCCATGCTGGGCATTGGCGTCCCCCTAGGTGTTGCACGAATGGCACCACTTGTAGCACTACGCCCGCTGGGTGCATCCACAGACTTGATGGACAATGGCGACCCCACGCCCCCTGCGTATGCAGTGTTTGACAATGCTCCTGTCAACACACTACACTATCAACACACTACACTGTCAACACACTGCTTTATTCACATGTATACTCCTACCTGATTCCATCCCGCCGACTGGGGACTCCATGCCGCTCCCCCCCGCATCTGAATCGATCACCAGCACTTGACTACAGCTCGCCACTGCCTCTGTCAAACGTGCCCGTCGATCAGCTACCCCACTGCCTCCCACCATACCCACCTGCAACCCATCCTGCTCGACCACCCCCTGCACATCAGACATTCCACCATCCGACCCAGGCATGGGTGCTGCACTGCTCTCCTGCACACTGCCTGGTGGCAGATCAACAGTCCCAGTCACATCACTCACACTGCCTGCTGCATCTGATCGCACGCTTGCAGGGTCAGACAGCACGCGTCGATGGCCAGCACCCCGTGCAGGTGGTTGGGTGGGTGGCAGGGGGGGTCGACCAGGGGTGTCGTCTGGCATCACCACTGCCAGTTCCACTGCACTGCTTGAGGCAGACATGGCTGCGGTTGCAGCTGCTGAGGAAGGTACAATGGTGCTGCGTGGTGGTTGGCCGCCTTGCTGGGAGGATGCGGGGGAACCTGGTCGTGATGTTGCCCTCGACTTGGTGCCCTCACGCTGTTGTTGTTGTTGTGGTGGTGGTGGTGGTATGGTTGTGCGTACACCCCACAAACCCCAACCTACCCGCTCGTCAGCACTGGTTGCAGCATTGGCGACCATGTGAAAGTAATTGTCAGCAGGTGTTTCCCAGCGTGCCAAGTCATGCAGCAACACCTGCAAGTGCAGGTTGTCTTTGCGTGTAGCACGCTCCACGAGGGATTGATCTGCCCATACACGTTTGAGCAGGGCACCTCGGGTCTCTGCACGGTGGGGGGGCCAGTTGGTGGGGGGCAGTTCCTCGAAAAACCAATACATCTCCCCAGTCCTGTGCGCAGCGCGTGTGGTACATTGCATGTGCTTGGCATGTGGTACATTGCATGTGCTTGGCATGTGGGTTTCATACCGTTGGTCGGGGCTGATGACCTTGCTGCGCACAACCATCAAGTGGTCTTCCATGTACCGCCATGATTCCAACACCCCAAACGAGCTTCCTGTTGCACGGCATTTGTGCACTTTGCCTTCCCACCAGGTTTTGATGCGCACGGGCTCCCCCGCTGCGTTTTTCTGGTAGATTTCCTTGCCCTCGGTGTACAGGCGAGTCCAAGCACCCTTGGAGTTGACAGTGGTGACGCGCATCTGCTTGCCACGCTGCCAAATGACATCAGTGGAGCCAGCGGCAAATCGATTGGCGAGCTTGCGAATGGCCCACGGCAGCCCAAGCACCTGTTGTTAGGGTGGCGGTGATGATACCTGCGATGGGATGCCACCAGGCAAAACAACGCTTTGCACAATACCTTCATGTAATCATCAAAGTACTCGTTCTTCACTTGCCTCCAGTAGCCTGTGAAATTGGGCTCTGCTTGGTCCATTTCTCTCGGATTTGTTTTGCCAACCGTTGAAGGCAGTTGCAAGCTTGTGCTAGATTAAGTCTAGATCAATCGTGATCTACGCAGGGTACATGATGCTGTCCCGGGGGGCGTCGGGGACTGGCTGTCAACGGCCTGGTGCAGGAATCAAACGCCTCCTCGTTTAATTGTGTAGTTACAACAACGAGCTGTGTAGTGTATATGAATCAAGCAGAGTATGTATAAGCATACAAAAAACCAAGCAATCACAACAGCAGCAAGTAAAAAAGAAGATGCCAATGTCGCACAGCAACCCACTCTCTCTCTCCTCTCCTATACAAGTTCAGTTTTGAGGCCTCAGTTTGAAGTCCCACCAATAACAATGTTGTGTACAGGCATGCGCTTGCCGCTCTTGGCACCATTTGGTTGTTCACCACCCTTTGCACGACTGGCCATGACAGCCTGCAACCGATGCGACTCGCGCATGAGCTGATCGTGATAGTCGTCCGTCAATCGCCCACTGCTGCGTGCACCAGCGCCGCCACTCAACGATGACTTGCTGCGGCTGTACGCAAGTGTTGGGGCTGTCGGCCGTGGTGGCGCAGTACCCTCCTCCACCACCTGAGGGAGGACATGTAATGGGTGAGGGTGTGGGCAGATACTGCTCCCCTGTACCACACACATACCGTAAAGCGCCCTCGGCGTTGTGCTGCTTGCTGCAAAGCAACGGCGCGTGCCTGTTCAGCAGGGCTCCCTGGGGTCGTCCTCCTCCGGTCCATCGCGGGGGTGACTGTTCGAGTGTGGCTCAGGTCACTTGCAGAGCGCCCCAATGACCGCACGGGCTTGAGCATATTGGCAGACTTGCTCTGTGGAATGGATGAGGATGGTGGCAAGGGTGCCATCCCCTCAGGCAGTGACCAATCAGGTGCATTGGAATTCTCACTGCTGCCATCAAGCATCCCGCTCTGACTGTGGTTGGCAGATAGCACATCGGACGAGGACGCCAGGGATGTCATGGAGACGGTGGATTTGTTGCGTTCCAGTGGCCCACCAGGTCGTGCTTCGTATTGCATAAACGCAGTGCCAGGTGAATCCATGTCGGATGGTGATGATGACGCTCGTGGTGATCCTTCTGATGGCAATTCTTTCTTCAAGCATGTAAGGTTAAAGTTCCACATACTCACATTATTTGCTTCAACTTGAGCAGCAGCATCGCCAGGGTTGGCAAGGGACTCTTGCAACTGCTTTTGCATTGATGCTTGTCGCTCTTCATGTGTGGGCAAGGTTGATAACAACTCGTTGCGCAGAAATTCCTTGTTTTGGGCAGCCTGTGTTTGTCATAAGATTTTGGTTGCAGCACACGTTCCATCAACACACCCAACCAGCACACACCCGACCATCACACACCATCACCATCACACCACCCACCTTGAAAAACTTGTGGGAAAGGAGCTGCTCAGCACTTGGTCGATCAGCCTTGTCCTTGGCAAGACATTTTGATACAAAATCTTTAAACAATTTGCTATATACTTTGCCTTCGTCAAGGTCGTCTTCAAGTTCTGGGGGGTCATCGCGCATGACAACCATCATGATCTTCATCGGCGACAAGTTGGCATGGGGCGGCAAGCCCTGTGCAAGTTCCAATGCTGTGATACCCAAGCTCCATATGTCTGCACGCTCGTCATAGCTGTGTGGTTGGATGGGGTGTGTGGTGAGCCAATCAGTGACATGCACCTGTTCAAAAACCAATCATTTAAGCAATCACCCCACATACTCTTCGCTGCAGATGACCTCGGGTGCCATCCAACAGATGCTGCCTGCAAATGTGTTGCGCACCGCCCCTGCCTTGCCCCAAGAACTTGTTCGCTTTGTCGACGCTGCAATGCCAAAGTCAGCGAGCCACACTGTGCCATCCTGGCCCATCAAAATGTTGCCAGCCTTGATGTCACGGTGGATGACATTGTGCTTGTGCAGGTAATCAAGGCCCTTGAGTGTTTCATACAGGATGGTGCAGCAGGCTGCTTCGCTGAGGCCCTTGGGGTATTTGTACTTCATGATGTGATGCAGCGAGCCACCAGACACATAGGGCATGACCATCCACAGGTCCTCCTTGTGCATAAACGAACAATACAGCGGCAACAAATTGGGGTGGTGGAGCTGCGACATGGTCTGCGTCTCGCCCACAAACGTTTCCTGTGATAGTTGTCATGCATTGTGTCTGGTGCATGCATCGCCAATGTACACAGCTGCAAGACACATACCACTTCAGCCTGAACAGTCTCCAGGTTGACCTTTTTCACTGCCACCTCTGCTTTGAACGGTACACATTGTGCTCGCCACACCTGTATGAGTACAGGCATGTATGGATGACGATGCCGTTCTTGCATGCCCATGCTTTCCCTCACCCATCATACCGAACCAGTAGCGCCATGTCCACATTCTTCTACCAATATATAGTCTTCAGGCAACCGTGGAAACTCCCTGGAAGGGGGGAAGATGCACCACGTTTACAACCACCGTACGTGGAATATGCAACACGCGCAGGCAACCTCAACAAACGATTGCAATAAGACACAGGCTGCAAATGCAATGCACATGGATCGTCCAACTGCAAGTGACTGGTAGTGCTGGGACCACGCCATGGGACCAAGCGCGCATTCTTGTCCCTTGGAGCACATACCTGCGTTTTAACTCCTTTCTAGTCAACTTCTTGTCATTGAACATGGAAGAAATGACCCGCTTCATCGTGAAAGACACCAGAGGAGCCTCGATGAAAGGGATGTGTACGTGCTAGGGCTCTGTAAAAACCCGTCGTCGCCGTGAGTCACCGCGTTACTCGTGTGCAAGCGTACATGCTCGTAGATAGTGTACGATGTATACCAAGTTGTTGTACACACTTTTGGCTGTAGTAGTGAAAAAGTTTCTTGTTGTTGTCACACATTATTCCACAACATACAAGATGCCACAGATGGCCTCCATTGCACACCTGCGTAGCAAACCACACCACAGGCGTCGTGGTGGTGGGTGGTGTGCAGCAGCAGCAGGCATACCACCTCGCCCCGTCCTGCAGGCACCTGCAGGCCTCGTCGCGTACGTGCTTGACACAAACAGCTGTGTATGTGTTTATAGTGACAATGTGAAGCATGCAGCACACACCACAGGCACCCATACATCGGCCCAGCAGTGGTGGCATTGGTTGCTGGTGGTGTCACATATGCACTGCTTCGACGTGCCTTTGCTGCCCATGATGCTCGTGTACGCAGCAGCAACGCACTCCTGGATAGCATGGTATGTGGTGGCTAGGTAGGTGGAGGGGGGAAAAAAACAATCAGGGGGATGGTGATCGCAATCATGACTGCATCCCCCAACAAAGGACGAAAGCCACCGCACTGCCACTGGTCGTGTGGTGCTCAATGGCATTGAAGACCCCACTGTGTTGCTTACTCACACGTTGTTTGACCGGATTTTTGACCTCTTTGACCGTGATGGCAACGGTTCCATTGATTTTCGAGAGGCATCACTGGGTCTGAAGAAGATTAAACCAGGCCTGCCCTTGACAGATGCACGTGACAGGTACGTGATGGTGCCTGGTATATGCCCTGTGTTTGTGTGTCTTGATGATTGAAATCCCCATCTTGTTGATGATGACGTTGATGTCACCCCGCCAGTGCCCTCGACGTGTTTCTGCTGTATGATGACGACCGAAACCGAAGCCTCGACCGTTTTGAGATGGCACGCTTCTTGGCACGGTTTTCAGTACTGTCAGGGGAGCCCTTTGACCAGCTTGCAGGTCGGCTGGTGTCGCTGCTCGAGGCAGATGATGTGCTGGGGAGTGCAGACATGCAGGAGCTGGCACTCCTCAATACGCAGCCTGACATGCAGGTATGGGGTGGGGATGGGTTGTGCATGTATGTTTTTGTATGGAGCAGCAGCCGGCGGCTGTGTGTGTTGCTGTTGAACACACAACAAGGTGTCGTCCCCTCCCCCCCTTCGTACCACCACCACCCAACTACCCAGCTGCAAACCACCCTGGAGCGCCGTAAGCTCGAGTACATTTTTGAGCTGCTTGACGACAATGGTGATGGGCTGGTGGATGCTGCTGCCCTGCAGACCCGTCTCCGTGCGCTGTTGGGTGCTGCACGCATCAGCCCTCAGGGGCGTCGTGCAGCAGATGCCTGTATGGAGCGTGAACTGCTGGTCAATGAATATGAGGAACATGACGAGGAGGATAATTGGGGCTCGGGATGGAATGCGGGGGGAGATGTGACGCAACTCACCCCTCGTCGTTTTGTGGGGGTGGTGGCGCTGGTGGCTGATGCTGCTGGGCTGCAGCTGAGTGAGGTGTGTGACTGGGGGAGTGGGTGTTGCCTGCACACTGTGTGCACACACGTACACGTACACCACAGGTTGCAGATGCGCTGCTGGTGCTGCCTGGTGATGGTGGTGCACCGAACAACACACGTGTGGGGCAAACCTCATATGTGTGAGGGAGGTGCTGTGTGTTGCAAGGTTGCTGTGTTGCATGTGTGTGTTGCTGATGTATGTTGCTGTGTGTCCTGCATGTGTGTTTGTTGCTGGTGCCTGTACACAAGGTGCCCATGGTAACCATATACAGGTGTTTGTTTGCGCAACGAGTACTACAGGTATCATATGTGTTGCATTACAAGCAGCAGCACAAGCAGCAACACACTATAAATCAAGCAGCAAAAACAAAAAACACATGACAGACGTGCAACAAAGCATGCGTCGTCGTGTTGAGAGAAAATCATGCTCCATATTTTCGGTGTGCATGGCAACAGCCCCTCTACAATTCGGTGTTGTCATGCTGTGGTGTTGTTTGTGACGCTGCAGCGCGAGTGCTGCTGCTCCCCTTCCACTTCTGCCTATACTTGGGCTTGCGCTTGTTTGGATTCCTGTGTGTGTTAGTGTTTCGTGGGATATGGAATTGTGTGAGGAAATCAAAGGGTGCAGTGTGCAAAGGGTGCGGTGTGCAAAGGGTGCAGTGTGCAAAGGGTGTAGTGCTGAAATTCCCCACAGACACCCACATACTGTTTTGATGGTGGACGTGGTATTGACTGCCAATTAATCACCGACACTGGTTGGGGCGCTGGAACCAGCTCCCCTCGTTTTGCAGCCTCCACCTGTTGCTTAAAATGTTCAATAGCCAATTCCTCTTGTCGTTTCATTTCATCTTGATACGCGTCCCACATGGTCCAATTGAAGGCCTGGGCGTCTGCGTCATCAATACACCCCGGGCCGTAAAAGTACATGAACGATAATTGGTGTTGGTGGTGGTCTCTGTATCGTATGCATAGGATGTCTGATGGGTGATCTGGCGTCCATGCTGTGTGGTTTTGTGGGGAGTATATGTGTGTTGTGGTTGTGTGGCGGCAAGTGTGTGTGTGTGATGTATTGGTATAATCGATCACATGGTGTGATGCATACAGACAAATCATCGTTTGTGCACAGACACACGTTGTACACTGTACGAACACTGTCTACACACAGAATACCCCCCACCCCCCACACCTGACAGGTTTCCATCACTGGACAGGGGCAGCACCACCACGTCATATGCATCAGGGAAGGCTTGCACTTTTTTATGTGCCCCTTCCTTTGTGAGACATTTTCCCCCTGCCCCTGACATTTCTGATGCGACGCTGTCATCCCATACACCACCCAGACGTGCACACCTCTGTGTTGAATAAGGGGATGGAAGGGGTGAAGGGGATGGGTCATACAAAGGAAATAAAGGGTATGGAGGATATGGAGAATGTGAAGAATATGAAAATGTGAAGGATAGAGATGAGCAAGAGAGCATGTGTATGTATGCGGCAACAGTGTGCTGGATCATCCCTGATGCCCCCACCTCATCCCCACTCCACTCCCCCCTCCGTACACTCCCCCCTCTGTACACTCCCCCCCCCTGTACCTGTGGGGATGGGCTGTGATCATACAAGCAATGTCCCTCTAGGTGTCGGTACTTCCACCCACCATCCACAAGTGACTCAAGCATGAGCCCATCAAAATGATCCGCAGTGTGATTCCTGTGTGTAGAGAGTAGAGAGAGGGGTTGGGTGTGTAATCATGGGGTGGCTGGTGGGGTACCTGATAGTGATAGATAGCCAATAGGTGACTGCACTGTGCACAGCAACGAAAGCCAATAGGTGGCTGTGTTGTGTCAAATAGGTGACTGCACTGTGCACAGCAACGAAAGCCAATAGGTGGCTGCCCACCCCATCAACACACACATACTCGTTTTTAAACTGCCCAAACCGACGATCCTCCCGCATAAACCGTGGATAACTAAACACATTTGCCCCCAAATCCGTATGACACCATTTCAACAAGTTTCGCTTGCACTTGGGTGCCATGGTCCCCGGGCTGAAGCGGTAGCAGGGGGGGCCTGTGGACCGTTGGTATCGTGAGTAGTAGTCAAAGGCCAGGAGGTCAACATCATCAGGGGTTGCTTCCAGTTCGGCATAGAGTGTGGAGGCATATTCGTTGTCCCCATTGGTGACGATGAGCCACTCAGTGTCTGCTGAACATACTGTGTTGTGTGGTAGGTTGCATGCATGTGTGTGGTTTGTGGTGTGTGGTAGGTTGTATGCAGGTGCATGTGTGTTGTGTATACAGGTCATGTGTACCCCTCACAATCAACACCCATATTCTCACAATGAACAACACCCACACCGTGATACATAACACCAGACACACCTCGTATTGCTTGATCTGTGAGGTTGTACAAGCTGCCATGATATGAATCACTCCATGCACCATCATGCAACCGTGAGTTGTACTCTCCACCAATCTGTGTGGGTGGGTACCATCATGTGCGTGTGTGTGTGGGGGGGGTTTACCATCATGTACGAGTGATATGCAGCAAGGCAAACAAAAAGAGTTGTAATTATTTCCTCTTCTTCCTTGCGGTGCATGGATGTAGCAAACATACACACACACACACACACACACACACACACACAGTCTATACACCAAGACACACAAAACACACAACACCACCCCCATTCCATACCAGTTCTGCATACACCCACACATTATCACCAAATTCATGTACAATGGTGTACAGATCATCAAATGGTGTTGTATCCATGACAATGATGACCGCCTCCCAGCTGTGTGTGGTTGTGGGTGTATGCATGGTGTTGTGTACAACCGGCATCATGATGCCGACCCGTGATCATACTTGGTGTGCTGCTGGTTTGACAGTGATTGCAGCAGCTGCCTGAGACCTTGTTTGGAGTGCAGCCCATGGCCCCAGTATGTGCGAATCACCACACAGATCTTGGCTGGGTGGGGACGCACACGAGGGCCGGGGGGTGCTGCATCTGCTGTTGCATCGCTGTCTGGTGATGACTCAGGTGCTGCATGTTCATCTGCTATGCATGTATATTGACAGCAAGAAAGCAAGATCAAGGTAGCAACGAGTATCTGGGAATATCTCATATTGTGAAAAAGTTGTTGCTTGATGGTGGGACAAGATGATGTGGATACTGTCACGTCATGATCTGTATCACGTGGTGTGCTGCTGATATGAGTTGCAGTGATAGCAACTTTGTGTGTGCCTAGTTGACGAGGAATGTCGCAGAAAGTTTGCGATCAATTTTTGCGACAAAAAAATTGTACTAAACAAAAACACCCCGCTGATTTTTCGATCTCATGATGCTCGGTTGGGCTAGCAATGATCTACTAGCAAAGATGTAAAAAAAACGTTGCAATCCTAAATCTCACCCATCGATGGTGAAAAATCGCATCCCCAATATGAAAAGAAGAAGAATTGCACAACATGCAAGCAGCAGGATCAGTAGAGTATTGCAGGTGTATATATTAGATGGGAAGCACTGGCTCCCCACTGTGACGATGGAGCCCTGTTCTCAACGCTTTTGCCTGTGTGACATGGTGACAAGCAGTTGCATAAACAGCCACAACACTACATCCGGTTGACTACGCAACACACATACCAGTTGATAAACGCCATGGAAAAGTAGGATGTGAGGCGGAACATCAATGCCAGGCCGATCAGAATCGCAAAGTTCCACCACAAAAAGCTATGCTTGTATCCATAGTACCCTTGCAGCCAATAACGAATAGGGTAGTATCTGTGTAGGGTGATTATCACAGGGGGCCATCACAGGGTGCCATCACACATGCTGTGCATATGCCATCAAGACACAACCATTGCGCTCCCATGATCATCACACCACCTCTACATGCTCGTAAGCATCAAACCCACACCAAAACCATCACCACCCACGTACGTGCCACCAAAGTAGATGGGTTCATACAGCTCACCATACATCCACATGGTGCAGCCATACACCACATAGGTGAGGGGGTTGATCCAAAACGTCCACACCCACACATTGCCAAATTCGTTATAGGGGATGATAAAGCCTGCCCACAGCTTCCAGAAACCATACACACCTGTTGATGTTGATGGTGTTGTGGTGGGTGGTTGGCCATACAAGTACATCTACTTTACACACAACAAACACCCTCACAACACACCTGATGCAAGCACGGATGCCAGCTGTACATTGGGTGTCAGGTGCACCAACATCATGCCACTGTATGTAAACGCCAGCAACGAGGCAAAGTTGAAGGCATAAAACACAAAAAAGGCACGTGCGCCAGCCAGCCAGTTGAGCAAAAAGTAGATGATGGAGCAGTAGAGCAAACACTGTGTGGGGGCGCGAGCCGGATTGTGTATTGTGGGCGGAATGGGTGGGGCGGGTGGCGTTGTTTGTTGCATGGGACATCCCCCCCCCCCTCCCTACACACACCCCTACACACACACACCTACCCCCCCCTACACACACACACACCTGTAGGGCACAGTAGGGAATCTCCACCAGTGACTCGGCAATGGTGTAGGGGACGACAGCATAGGTGCGTGCAGCACGCTCCCTGTAAAACACAGTGCGCTCAAATGAAACCAACGGCTGCACTGAGAAACCATTTTGAGTACCCAGAAACATGGCACCCAAGTAGATACAGCCAAATGACTGTGAGTGTGTGGTTGTGTGTGTGGTTGTGTGTGTGGTTGTGTGTGTGGTTGTGTGGTTGTGTGTGTGTGTGTGGTTGTGTGTCTATGGAAGAAGAATACCCACAAACCAGCAACGGGTTTTATTACACACGTTGGCCCCACACGCCCATCATAGCAAATGTCACATAGCACATAGCATGTATACAACACCCTACCTCGATGAGTTGAATGTAGTCCCACAGGTTTGTCCACCCAACACCCAAGTAGAGGGTACCCAACACCAGAGAAATGGCAATGGTCATCAAGAAACGCATGCCATTGAATGCAGAGTCACGCCAATAGGTGATCCAAAACTTTTTAGTCAGCCATACAATTTGGGTGCCCTAAGTGTACGTGTGTTTGTGTGTTGTTGATGTGTGTAGTTGTGTGTGAATAATTGTGTGTGAATAGTTGTGTGTGAGCAGTTGTGTGTGAGCAGTTGTGTGTGAGCAGTTGTGTGTGAGCAGTTGTGTGTATGCATCACCCACAACAATCTCATGCTCACTGAAGAGCATCATTGCATAGCCCACCCACCAGCATCCTATGTGACACACCCACAACGACGCCATCCATTGTCAAGCATCATCATACAACGCACCCACCCCCACCCCCAACAACATACCAAGCTGCTGGCATATGCACTCTTGAATTCCAGTGGCTTAGACCCAGGGGGCGGTTCAGACAGTTGATTAATCAAATCACAGTTGTTTTCATACAACTCTGATTTTTCAAAAATTTCAGCAAAGTCTGGCATGCCAGGAATGTTGCCACTGGTGACGTCCAGTGCCCATGAAGAGGGGTTTTGGCCAGCCTGGTGTGTGTGTGTGTGATGTGTGGGTGTGTGTAATGCGTGGGAGTGTGGTGTCTTGCTACCAATGTAATGTATAGGTGTGTGGTATAATGCAAACAATGTGGTGTATAGGTGGGGGTGCATTAGAGTACAGGAGTGGTCACACTAGATATCTCAATACCCCACTGTTCTACACCACCAACCCATCACACACACACACAAACACACACACACACACACACACCACTAACCAAGAACACACCTGAAACTTGGGCACCTCTGGGAATGACTCAAAGTGCCTGATGAGGGAGGCACTGTGACGACCAATATCACCAAAATACACCACCCAGCCACCACGTTTCATCATGAGCAGTTGGTCAAAGCACTCAAATATTTCAGTGGAGGGCTGGTGGATGGTGCAGGTGACAGTGCGGCCACCGTTGACAATGTTGCGCACCACACGCTGTGTAGGTGTTTGTGGTGATGGTAGTAGAGTGTCCATCCCACAAGACCCCCCAAAGAATACACCACACCCCTCATAAAACACACCCACATCCCCCCCAAAACACACCCACATGCCCCCCAAACCCACACCCCAAACACCCCCCCCCACAAGAAACAAAACACCACCATACCGCAATAATAGCAGCAGCACGTGCATCCAACCCAGTGGTAGGCTCATCCATAAAGATAACAGAGGGGTTGGCACACAACTCCACAGCAATAGTCAGGCGCTTGCGTTGCTCATGAGACAACCCTGTTTCACCAGGGGTACCCACTACAAGTCCCTCTACAGGGTTGAGCTCCACTATTTCCATCATGTCTTGCACAAACTCCATTTTCTTGGCGATGGATATGTCACGCTCCAGACGAAGTGCACCTGGGATGGTGGGGGGGGGGGGGGAATAAAGGGGGAGGTTGAGGCGCGGAGTGGATAGTGTGTGCGTGTGGGAGGTGCAGCGGTGATTGTGGGGAGATCATGTCTACATACATACACCACCAAACCAGCCTGTCATTGCCAGATACAACACCCCCACACAAATATACAAACACTGGCAAACACTTCTCGCATGCAAAACACACTCCCAAACACCCCCAATACAATACAATACACCCAATACACCACCACATCCTCCATCACCCACACACACACCTGCAAATTGCAGCGACTCCCCAACAGTCAGGTTGGGGGAGTGAATGTCAAATTGCTCCACATAGCCCATCACACGAGCAAAGGTGGACTGCACCTTGGGATGACCATTGAGAAAGATGTCACCCTCAATGCGACCCACTGACTTGCGACCTGGTGTGGGGGTGTGTGGGAGTGTGTGAAGGGGAACAGGAGGGTGGAGCATGTGTGTGTGTGTGTGTTTTGGGGTGGAGCATATGTGTGTTTTGTGTAGGATGCAGAACACGTGTGTGAACCATAGAAAAGTGTGGAAATGTGGGTGTGTTGTTGTACTGTGAACAAGCATGCATACACATGTATGTGCTACAAGAATGCAGCCACCACCACCACCAATCACCACCACCACCAATCACCACCACCACCATCTCCAACACCCCCCCCCCACCACCCTCCATACCTGCAAGCAAGTCCATCAGTGTGGTCTTACCAGCACCAGACGCACCCATCAGCGCCGTCAACACACCAGGCCTAAACGCACCCCAGCACTTTTTCAACAACTGAAGCTCTTCACCACGCTTACCACCAGGCATGGGTACATAGTAGTCAATGTTGCGAAACACAAGTGCCATTTTCTCAAAGGGAAGGGCCATTTCTTTTTCCTTGGGAGCCCCCACAGGGGCCCCTTCAGTTGGGGCCCCATCCTCCACTTCAGCAGCAGCAGCAGTGGTATCTGTAGTAGCATCAGTGGGAGGGGGGGGAGTGGTGCCATCGGTAGCAGCAGGGCCCTTGGTGGTGTCGGTGTCGGTGGCTTGTTTGCCCGACTCGAGGTGTACTGTGTGCTTTACTGCTGTGTCTGCTGCACCGCCATTGCTGGCGGAGGCCTTGGTTGCTGCTGCTTTGTCGTCAATGGGGACCTGGTGTTTGTGCATGGTAGGGTGTGTTGGGATGAGGAACGGTTTGTCGTTGATGTACTGCATATTTGTGAAGCATGCACACAGCTGTCTGTCACACCACATCTACTCAGCACCACCCACAATTCACACACCACCATAGTTCTCCCCAACACAACCCCCTCCACCCCCACACACAACACACACACACCTGGGTGAGTGACTTGGGCTCAAAGGGGTTGTCATCAGAGATCACCAACTGCTTACGTGGCTCAGGTAACCACTCAAACACCAGGGGAGGGATAAACATCATCACAGTCCATACAATGATGATGAAACCCAAGCCAGCCCATACCCACCAAAAGTCATATTGAAGCTGGTATTCAAGCAACACATACTCACCCAAACCGGAGGGTTGGCCAGTGGGTGTGAAAAACTGTGTGGGGGGGGGGATATGTGTGTGTTGGTGATGTTGCATTGTGCTTGTACATGGTACTCATAGCAATGTAACCAATACATCAATACATCAATGCATCAATGCATCAAAGCGTCTGCACACCACCCTCACAAGTGATGTCCACTATTCCTGTACCCACCCCCTTGCAAACCCACTCACAATACCCCTCACGCACTACCCCTCACACACTACCCCTCACACAAACCCCCTCACACAAACCCCCTCCATCACACATACCAATTCACCGCGTGCTTGATACGGGGGTGCGCTCTTAAACCACTGATCCCCTTGCATTTCATTGATCGCCAGGGCCCGGAGGCCCCATGCGAGTGGGTTGATCCACAGCACCCAAATCCACCACCCGGGGATGTTGTTGCGGTAGATGGTGAATCCGGATGTGACCAGCATGACTAGGAGGACAAAGGAAGCAATGTTGTTGCCTACAGTGAGGGAGGGGGAGGCGGCACCGATGACACGATACATGGAGTCGGCAAAGGTGAGGATGAAGAAATGGATGAGGAGGAAGATGAAAAACTGTGTGGGGCGTTTGGCGTGTGTGGGGTGGGGTGGGGTGGGGGG
>VFQP010000420.1_pt1 | contig 87505 bp, 134 predicted proteins | sample 3512351 | NCBI WGS metagenome assembly VFQP01 (sample SAMN10412372, study PRJNA504923) | tailings metagenome | isolation source: Relicate 1 Philex TSF1 revegetated site | place: Philippines: Tuba, Benguet | collected 2017-08-29
TGTGTGTGTGTGTGTGTGTGTGTGTGTGTGTGTGTGTGTGTGTGTGTGTGTGTTGGTGCATAAGCTACTGAACATCGTATACTACGCACAATGGATGCTGTGTTGCCCCTCTCAAAACACACATGCTTCCCTCTCCTTCTCTCAAAAGAAACACATGCTTACCTCTCCTTCTCTCAAAACACACAGTTTCCAAGCAGACAAACGTCGTGGGTGTCAATCCTTCCGCCTCCCCTCCCCCACATGGGCCCGATACATTGCACTTCGCTTTCTCACACAACACACTAGTGAACACATCTGTGCGGTGAGTGAGTTGGGGGTGTTTGGGAAGACAGCGACACAGGATTTGGAAGACCAGCTGCAGGTATCTTCCGAAAAATCTTCTGGGAATGGAAATGGTGGTGGTGGTGGTATTGGTGCTGGTGGTGGAAATGGAGGGGGGAGTGCAGGGAATGGTGGGAGTGGTGGGAGTGGAGGGAATGGTGGTCAGGCACAGGTGGGTGGGAATGGTGGCCATATTGAACAGCATGTTGGTGATATGCAGGGTGTCAAAGAGGAGGTGGTAGTAGTGGGTGGTGGTGGGGATGCCGTAGTGGTTGATGTGGTTGACGATGGTGGGGATGCACCAATTGCATCGTCAGCAGCAGCTAGCAGCAGTAGCACCAGTTCTACAACCGCCACCACAACAACAAGTACACCAACAGCAGCACCGGAGCATGCCAAAAATCATACCAAACCAACAGCAGACAGCAACAACACCGAGCAACAACAACAACAGCCCACAACACAAGACACCACAGCTGCTGCGAATACACCCCCACAACAGCTCCTCCAACATCCTCATGATACACCACGCATGAAGCCACCACCAGTCGCAGACACCCCCCCACCAACACGTGAACACCCAGCAGACCACACCCCACCCAAAACCACCAACACCAAAGACGCCCCACTACCGAGTGGAGGCACCAGTGGCCCCTCGAGTATGTATGATCGGCTGATCCAGCAGCTCAAGGAGATGAAGGTGCAGCAAGCCAAGCTGCAGACCGCACAAGATGAGTTGCAGGAGAGGATGGGGATGAGGGTGGATGCGTTGACACAGAGCAATGCAGCGCTGGCCAAGCAGCTGCAGGAGATGCAGCAGTTGATGGGGGAGCTTGTGGGTCAGATGAAGGGGGAGGGGGAGGCGCAGGGGGGGGTGATGGGGTTGTGGAATCGAGTGTGGGATGGCCGTCGGGGCACCTAATTGTGATTATTTGTGATGATGATTGTGATGATGCTTTGGTTTATTTTTCATGATTTGCAATCAATATACAATTATACACACCAATACTGGCAATCAGCACACGTAGGGTGGCGAATAGCGAAATACATTATCTCATCAACAACCCCCAGTGAAGCAGCAGCCCTTGTGGCAAAGCCCCCAGCACGCATTGCAACTGTTTTTGCGATGTAGCACGTACACAGGCTTGGAGGCAACACCCCACAGCAAGCACGTTGAACAAGAAACGTACACAAGATGCCACCTCGAACCACCACCACCAACAACAACCGGCAAACAAGACGGCTAGGCTCTTTCAACCGTGATGTTGAACTTGGAGACAGATTTAGCGAGCGATCCATGCTATCCAACAACAGTGAGAGGGCGGGGCTCGGTCCCTCCAAGAGTTATGGCGACCTCGCTGGGCTGCCCAGTGTGAAGACCCTCCCCTCACAGCCTAGCACTGCCACAGACCGCAAAAAGACCTACACACGCAAGGTATGGGGGGGGCAACAAGGAGTGTGGTGATCAAGGAGACTGTGATTACATTCCATAATCGCATCACATCACGCAGGTGTTGAAGTTTGCAGCCAATGGTCAACAGAGCATGCTGGAAGCAAACAAAGTGTCCATTACCCATGCATTGGGTGTGCAAAGTCGTGATTTACGATTGCTCGATCCCAAGCTGGCGACCAGCTACCCATCTGCCATCCTGTGTCGTGATCAGGCTTTGGTTGTTAATTGTGAGCATGTCAAGTGCATTATTACTCGCCATTATTTGCTCCTGCTCAACCCAGAAGATGAGCACGTGCGACCATTTGTAGCGGTATGAGGGGGAATTGTTGTTCTTGTTTTTGTGGGGGGCGCCATGCGTGTATGGGGAATATGTACCCATGCACAACCCACGCTGTTTTGTGTATATACACATACACAACCACTGTCTTGTGTACACACACACAAACACACACACATCCAAACACACAATCACAAACACACAGGAATTACAGCGTAAGCTAGGCAAACCAGCAGCAGCAGATAGCAATGGAAACACCAGCCTTGATGTGGATGGCACGACAACACTCTCAGATGCCCTGACTGGTAGCAGCTACTCGGATATCCCCTTTGAGCTGAGGGCAGTCGAGGTGGTGCTTGATACGGTACGTGTGTGTATCTAGTGCAACACGTGGGATGATGACATGTGTGGGGGTGGTATAGGGGGTTGGGGGTGGGGGGGGGGAAGGAGAGAGTGAGGGAGAGGGGGAGTATGTGTGTGTGTGTAATGCATGGCATGCATATGCTTCACCTCATTGTTTTTACACCTAACAACCAACGACGTATAACCACCACCAACAACAATATCAACACCAGCAGTGGTGTATTACTAGATTTACACAAGTAGTTAAACATAGTATAACATTGTATAACATACAATACCAAATACAGGTATCCACTATGTTTGAGAGGCAGGCGAGTGATCTTGAAGCAGCAGCACATCCAGCACTGGACTCACTCACTGCCCGGGTGTGTAGTGGCTGTGTGTATGCGGAGATGTACTCCTTGTGTACTTGTACAAGTTGTTATTTTTTTGTTGTAGTTGTTTTTTTGTTGTTGTAGTTGTGTGGTGTTTGAAGACGGAGGTGTGTTCTGCGATTGTTTGCTGGGTGTGTTGTCATTATTGTTGTATGTATGAACAACACACACAGGTCAACACCCACAATCTGGAGCGTGTGCGTCGAATCAAGGGCAGGCTTGTGCGGCTGACCACACGTGTGGAGACGGTATGTATGTTGGTTGACACAGAGACACACACATATATCCCCCCATACGCATGCACAAACAAATACATGTGCATATGTACTCATGCACCCCCTCGCACCTCATGTACCCCACCTCATACACACACAGTTGAGGGAGGTGCTTGAGAAGTTTCTGGATGATGACAGTGATATGAAGGACATGAACCTCACTGCCAAGTATGAACAACACCTGGCATCACTACAACGCAGATCACTAGAGACACAGTCAGCAGATAGATTGGTGTGATGTGTGTTTGTGAAAACATGATGTGTGTTTGTGAAAACGTGATGTGTGTTTGCAACAGGGGAGCTGCTGTATGGGACACTGTTTTGTGTGGGGGGTTGAGGGATGTTGTATGGTGTACTACGTCTCTGCTCATAATGACACACACTTGATTGCACAACCTATTATACAACAAAGACAACCTCGCGCACCTAATACAACCTCAAACACACTGGTGTATTTCCCCCCTTCACCCGCCACACCCCCCACACCCCCGGCACCCGCACCCCCTTGTCCCTCACAGACCCAGCCTTCCACACCAGCAGCAGCGCTGACACCAGCACCATTCTCAGCGTGGGAGGGTGATAGTGATAGTGATAGTGACAGCGATGTAGATGCTGTGGAATACATGCTTGAGACATACTTTATGCAGGTGTGTGTATGTGTGTGCCATCATGCATCATACACCATTATCATTCATGATGCACCATCATCATTCATTACACAGTATTAAACCATACATCACGCACCATCGTCATACACCATTCACACACCATTCACACACAGATTGATAATACATACAACAAGCTACAGACATTGATGGAGTACATTGATGACACAGAGGATTACATCAACCTGGAACTGGATAGTCATCGTAATACCATCATTCAGGTAGGTGTGTTTGTAGGTGTGCGAGCCTGATCATGTGTGTACACAACCATGCACACAACCATGCACACAACCATGTACATTTTCACACACACATATGTACATGATTATATACAAAAACAAACACACACACATATGCATACATACACCTACGCACAGTTTGACCTGATGTTGACCACGGGAACAGCGGCAGCATCTCTAGTGTCAGCTATTGGTGGTATATTTGGTATGAACCTGTCCAACAATCCCAGTGGTGCTCTTGACGACTCATGGACACGCTTTATTTTGGTATGAGGCATGGGGAGGATGGGCACAAAGTATATATACATATTGATGCAGATACAAGTACACGACCACATGCAATCGCAGGTGGTGGTTATAACCAGTTTTTGTGCCCTGACGCTGTTTGTGGGTATGCTCTCCTGGTATGGTGTTGTGTGGGGTTGTGAAGAGCTGGGGTACGTGGACACACACATGCCCATCCATGAACACCAACAGGTTGAGGTATCGTCGATTGATTGGGTTTAGCTAGGGTCTGCAGAGCGCGAGCCACTCGACCTGGTGGCTGCTATATACCATAAAAAAACCTATGAAATCCTGATTTTGTCTCCTCATTTATCCTAAACATAATCATATACGTAACACAATGATGCTATCTCACGTCCCACGTGTTTGCAGCCCTCGAGCAGCTCGCGCCACTCCGACATGGCGGTGTCGTAAACCATTGCGAGCCCCCACTCCCCAGCGTCTCATGCTCCCACAGGCGGCACAGGTATTATACGAGATGCACAGAATTTCACAGATCAACGCAGCCACAATCCCTTTTCACCACCATAGGCTGGCAATGACTTGGCAAGCACCGCCCAGGACGTGCACACCCGCGCAGGCAACCTGCTCGCCGAGCTCCTTCGTGCACCCGACCCCCGCATACGCGCCACAGAGCTGGCAGATGAGCTTGATGCTGATTTCTTTGCCGTTGCCTCTGCGTACCTGTCCGTCGCACACAAGGAGGGCAACGATGAGGTGGCGGAAAACCTGCAGCGCATCATCAAAATGGCTATGGCTGCCAAAAACGCTCTGTTGCGCCCTGAAATACGACTGCTCAATGACTTGCTTGAGTGCCAGAGTGATTGGTTGAAGAGGAAGCAGGTGCTAAACAGAGCTGCTGTGCCGGATGTGTTGCACATGGATGATGGGTACTTTTTCCGCCTGGTGGATCGCATGCTTGATGGTATGGGTGATTTTGGGTGTGTGTGTCGATTGGTGCATTGATCGAAGGGTTTGTTTGTGGTAGATCATTGGGTGTGTATATGCAAAGTGCCCGCAATCGCACATGTATCTCCCCTTTACTTTACTTTCCCCTTTTTATTTTCTCTCCCCTTTACATTTTCTCTCGTCTCCCCATGTGTCTCCTCATCTGCAGATGTGCAGCGTGGAGGGTCCTCCCAGCAGGAAATTGCACAGTGGCTACAAGAGATAAAAAAGGAGTGCCACACACGGGTAAACGCAGCAGCAGCTGCAGCACAAGAAAGTGGTTGACTTTTTTCTTTGACCGACTGCAGGCTGTGTTTTCTTTTCCTGAAACAAGCATATGATGTGTGTTGTGAACGTGTGATGCGTGTTATTATCATTACAGCAGCAGAGCAACTGTATCATGATGTGCAACAAAAAAGTAGATCACATGGGCAATAAGTAATGATCGTGGGCATATACATGCACTACTTGCGTGTGCATGTGTGTAACAGGATATTCATACTCATGCACACCCACCTACACACACACAGCACGACACATCAACAACACAATACACATTAATATATCTCCAGCTCTCTTATGCCACGTTCATGGTCAATGTCACTGGCAGGGCCCCCTTTTCTGTGCCAATGTACGCATTATTCTGTGCAACCACCACAAAATAACTCGTCCCCCCCTTCACGCTAGCTCCCTTGATGGTGCTGCAGGTCACTCGCTGCGAAGCATCGTCGTTGTACGCAACCAACTTTTGGTCCCTGGTGCTGGTGGTGGTGGGTCCGGCTTGTATGAGGAAGAGGAAGGTGTCAATAGCAGAATCGGGGCATGTGCTGATGTCCACTGATTGGTCGGTAGGTGGGGTATAGATGAAGACCAGACCTTGTGGGCCACTCGGTTTGGTGGTGGTGGTGGAGGAGGGGGGAAAGGTGGTGGTGGTGGTGGAGGGGGGGGGGAAGGTGGTGGTGGTGGAGGGGGGAAAAGTGGTGGTGGTGGTGGTGGAGGGGAAACCAGAAACATCCCCTGTGTTGCCTGGGCCCAATGCACCAATAACTGAATTAATAATATCCGCAACAGACCCAGAACTGTGTAGGGGAGGGAGGGTGTGGGGGGGGTGGATGTGTACTGTACAACATTTTTTACGTGTACAACACATGCATGCATGGAAACACAACACATGCAGAAACACAACACATGCATGCATGGAAATACAACACATGCAGAAACAGAACACACCCAACATATGCACAAACACACCCACTCACATACTTTGTTTGTTGCAATCGTCGTCCAATCACGCCCAGGCTCGGTGACCGTTGCACTGTGGTGCTGACAATACTCCCACTCCCACCACTCCCACCACTCCCACTGCCGCTGGTCGTCTGGCACTGGGAAAACGTGTTGCGCTCCAGCTGCTGTGTCTTCAACAGCTCACACAAATTATCCACCGTGCCCGCGTAGTTGTCAATAGAAGGAATGGCGTATTTGTAGGGCAGTCGGTTGATACGAACAGGGTCCCTGTAGGAGTAGCCGGCGGTGGGAGAGGGTCCCACGTACCCCACGAGGCCCCGTTGTTCACTCCATGAGGGATCGGTGGTGCTCTGGGCGATGATGTTGAGCTTGAATGGCTTGAACACTGCACCAGTCAAATTGAGGGGACCTGTGTGTTGTTTTGGGGGGGGGGGATTGAGGGGTTTGGTGAGAGGGGGGGGGGGGGTTGGTGGGGGGGGTGCGAAAGGAGAGGGGGGGGGGGGTGGTGGGGTTGTATGAGGCATACATATGGATGAGTGTTGTGCAGTGTGTATGTGCAGCGTGTTTGTGCAGCGTGTATGTGCAGTGTGTATGTGCAGTGTGTATGTGCAGTGTGTATGTGCAGTGTGTATGTGCAGCGTGTATGTGCAGCGTGTGTGTACATGTGCATATGCTCACACATCCACCGACATGACATACCGACATCAAGTGTTGCGTTAAAGTAGGTGTTGTTGCGACTGACAGTCACACTGGTGGTACGCAGACTACCCACCACACTCGCCAGTTCAGTGTCGTTCATCGCAGTGGATGTGAGGTTGAGGGTGATGCGGATTTGCTCATTGGGTTGAAAGGAACCAGTCACCCTGTGTGTGTGTGTAGGAAAGTGTGTGTGTGTGTGTAGGCATGTGTGTGTGTGTGTAGAGGAAGTTGTATACAAGCAGGGTGGTGAGGAGGAGTTGTGGTGGTTGGTGTGTGTATGTGTGTATTCGAGCATCGTGACACTGTCAGCATACCATGCCATCCACAAACACACACCACTACAAAAACACACACAACACACACACACACATACTTGAACACTATGAGCTCTGCACGAGGTGCACTACGCCTGTCCTTGACATTGATGACATCAGGTGCCACCTGTAGCTGCAGCCGACCAGTGTCGGGACGCACCCCCGGCATGCGCATTGGGCTGTTGGGGCCATCTCCGCCCAGGGCTTCCCAGAGACCATACAACTGCCATGCCTGGGTGTGTGGAGGGTATGGTGTGGGGGAATGTGGTGTGTGGGGCAATCATCACTCAAGCGGGAAGTACACATCACGATGATGATACAACCAAACAAAACAGTGGTTATATACCATGCACCTCCCAACTCTATGTACATCAATACACCCATCTCTATGTATTTACCGTGGAGACACACACAACATACCGTGGAGAGCTTGGCAAACACAGTGGGCACGGAACGAGAGCATGCACTACGTGTGGGTGTGCCAGTGAGTGTGCCCACCACAGTCATGTTGTTTGCATCCACCAGCGCCGAACCAGATGATCCAGGCTCCATGGTGCCGCTATCCCATGAAGGAACTAGGAAGTAGTTGCCCTCCCCCTTGGCTTCCACAGCAATGGTGATGTCCTTGCTGCTGACGGTCTTGGGGGCGTTGCTGTGTGGGTGAGGAAGGGGGGGTGCGGGTGAAGGAATGATGGTGGTGATAGAGGAAGGAGGGGGATGATGAAATATAATATGAATGACACTGACAATGACAGTGATGATGATAATAACAACAGGATCTACACAACTGCAAAGCACACTCAAAAACACACCCCAACACACATACTTGACAACTGAGATTTTCTTCATGTCGCCATTGGGATGATGCACAACCATCAACGACGATGGAACGTCATCTGCATAGGACGACCACCCCATGTAATAGGGTGTAAACACAGTGGGAATGTCATCCAACAGCTCCAGCACCATGATGTCTGTTGCGGCATTGCCATACAATGGGATGGCACCCTGGAGAAGCTGCACCCCCTGGAATCGAGACAGAGTGCTGCTGGCACTGCTGTTGGTGCATGCACGCTGAAAGTTGAAGGCAAAGAAAAACTTGCTGGTGAGGGTCTCGGTGAAAATATAGGGATCGTTGACGTACTCGCCATTGGGATCGGTGTCATTAAATGGCAATGGGACGCTGGCGTCGGGGACGCTGGCGGACAACAGCATGTCTTGCAGGCAGTGGAATGCTGTGAGGACGGTGGGGCGGCCACTGGGAGCATTGATGAGTGTGCCTGTTTTTAGGAGGGAGGGAGGGTGTGTGGGGACTCGGTGTGATAAGGTGCCCCACCACAACATACCAGAGCATGTGGAACCCTCGTCGTCGAGAAGAATCATCACCACTGCATCACGGAGGTTGGCGCTGGCATTGCTTGTGCTGCACAGGGCGTCCACCTGCACAGATGTGCAGGAATCACCAATGCCATTGGCGGCAATGGTAACTGCGTCATCATACAAGTAGAGTGGATCGTCAATAGATGGCGTTGTGGTATTTGTACGTGTGGGTGTTGTACTGATGACGCTGGTTTGTTGCAGGCTTGACCCTGTGATTGGTAAACAATTGTTCAAGGTTGGTTGCTGGTCCCGGTGTGCCACGGATATAACGGACAGCCAACCCCAATGGAAAAGATACGCATGGTGTACCTGGTAGCAATGTGCACAGCAACGCGAGCATGGCAAAACGCTGCCACCCGCATTTAGGATGGACTAGCGACATGCTTTGTTGTTTCGTGGTGTGTCTGTGGGGTCGTTGTATACTCTCAGATCGTGTGCAATGAGTATAGACAGCAATTGTGAATCCGTTGAATGCGTTGCCAACAATTACAAACGACTTTTGATGGATAATTGTCTGTGGAAGTTTTGCATGAACCTGGTCTTCTGGTTGCCGCCAGACCTGAAGTTGCCTTCACACCTGGTTTATCCAAGCTTGAAGCTCAATTTTGCTCGTGGCTTGGCATTGCTCTTCTTCACTGGCTTCCTGTAGGTGGTGGTGGTGGTGTTCATCACTATTATTAGACCATTACTATCATCACCACCGCCATCAACATCCCAACACCATGATCCCCATACTTTTCCGCAGCACGTTGTTGCACCTCACGAAGCCGTTTCTCTGCCTCTTGCTGCGCAGCCAGCTCCTCTTCCCTCCTCGCCGCCTCGGCCGCAGCTGCACGCGCTGCAGCCTGTTGCTCCAGGGTACGTTGCTTTGCCTCCACAGCCTCGGCAGCCCGCTTGGCCTGCAATTCCTTTTGTCTGGCCTCTTCCTCAAGCAGCGCTGCGACTTGCGATTCAAGCTGTGCACGTTCCTGCTCCAGACGCTGCTGTAGGCTTTCTTGTACAGCACTGCTTGCGAGCACTTCCTTGACGCGTGCCTCTACAAGTGCAGTGACACGTGCTTGCACTTCTTCTTCCAGTATGGCGGCTTCCTGTGCTGCTGTATCCCTGGTTACACATGTGTTGGTATGTGGCAGGAAGTGTGTGCCATGGCATGGCATGTCATCATGTGTATCCCCACAAAAACACAAGCACCACCCTTTCTCAAACACACAGCCCCCCAACCTGGCAGCTTGTTGTTCATCATCAACAATGGGGGCTGTCACTCGATTGCTCCCTGCTTGTGGTGGTGATGGTGAACGGCTGCCATCACGATCCCCCCCATGCCGCCGCCGCCGAGGACGAGGGTATGCACCATCCTCACTACTTGTCACGGATGGGCTTGCTGCACGTGAGGTGGACCGTCGGAGGGCGGGTGGTGGGGAAACAGTGGGGCTGCGGCGTGTGGGCCAGCGACGTGGGGACACCGAGGGGCTGCGTCGCCCTCGTGGGCTGCGGTGCCGCCGCGAGCTGTGATGATCTCTGTCTGAAGAATGATGCCGATGCCGCCTGCGTGATCTGCTGCGTGATCTGCTGCGTGACCGTCTTCGTCGATGTCTGAGCGATGGAGTGGGGGCATGTGATGGTGTCAACGTCACATTTGATGCATATCGTCTGTATAAATGTACCTTGATCGACTGCGGTGTCGTTTTCGGTCTCTAGAACGTGATCTGGGCATTTGTGGTGTGGTGTGTTGGGTGAGAGAATGAAACAGTTGTGTTCCTAGGAAATTAATGCAACCCTCTGTAATAAGCTTATAAAACATTCATAGATATGTTTCAATTGTTGAATACAAGTATCTAGTACAATTATAAAACGCAGACGTGGATGTTGAACTGTAGATCACTACCAGATCACCAGTCAATCTATAATGCTGCAACTTTTCTTCCTACAAACACGAGCATTGCACCATCCAATACACCATACATCTTGTAAAGTACCACCACAAAGAGTATCAGCTGCACAGCATTCAACCCCACATACTGTGGTATGCCAGTATTCATCGAACACAATCCGCGACCACCGACCCAACTCCACACCCTTCACTTTCCACCTTCTGTAGGCTGATGTATTGCCATGGCTCACAGACACCCAGGGCGCCATCCCATCCCCACCACTCGTGCGCGTACAATCCACTCCCAACGCAGGCAACACCCTTGTTGCCGGCCACGACATTCCCCCCCATGCCACCATCCTCGCACTCCCATGTGCGTCCTGCATCGTGCAACCCCTCTCAAGCACCGACGAGGACTCTGCAGCACTGGGGCCCATGGCTATGGCACTGTTACGGCGGAGGGCAGCAGGGACAGACCCGTGGCTTGCCAGTCTACCAGCATCTGTGGATTTGCCATGGATGACATGGGAGCCCCATGAGCTGGATGCACTACAGGATGATGAGACGTTGCTGGAGGTTGGGCAGCTACAACAGCGCATGAGCTGCTTGTACGAGGTTGGGTGCATTTTGGGGGGGGGGATTGTGGAGTTGTGTGCAGTTTTGAAATGCTTGGACACAGATCATGTGCACACCCATCATGTTGACACTGTTTTTGTTGGTGGTGGTGTTTTTGTGGTTGTTATTTTCAATGTCATTGTCATTGTTGCTGTTTCACATTTCCATCCACATACAGACCTACAGCAGTGAACTCAAATCCCTCTCAATGGATTTCTCACACCTCTCATGGGCATACAGCATGATCCTCTCCCGCTCCTTTCGTCTCCCCCCACCCCACAACCTGCGGGTACTAGCACCAGGCATAGACCTCTGCAACCATGACTTTGCCCCCACTGCAACAGTCAAGCATACCACAAGCCCAGATGCCAGTCAGGGGCTTGCAGCACTGGCAGATGTTGCTGATGTGGAGGGGGGGAGTGTTGGTGGGCCGCGTATGGAGCTCGTGGCAGGGGGGGAGGGGGTGCGAGGGGGGGAGGAGGTGTCTATTTGCTACCATACACATGCAAATGATGTGTTTTTGTTGTATTACGGGTTTTTACCGGCAGATAATCCAAATGTGCGTGGATGTTAACACGTGGATGTTCTGGTGGATTGTTGCTGGGTCTTGTGCAGTGATGTGACACATCTTGTCATGATACACGTTTCTCTGTTTCTCACCTACCACCCCCCACCCACACACCTGCAGGATTGTGTGGTGTTGTTTGGCACCATAGAAGAAGCAATTGTGTTTGTGGATGAAGAGGTGTTTCCGGAGACACCACCAGTGGGGGATGTGAAAACAAGAGCACGGTTACTGCAACTGGCATTGAGTTTGGAGTTTGCAGAAATAGAGTCATGGCATAGGTGTGCGCTTTTTTTGTGTGTGTGACTACCTCATTTTCTTATCCTTTGACACACCCTCATCATTACACCCACCCACCCACCCACCCATCACACACATGACGCACCCATCACTGCCTCACATCATCACAATCATCACACCAAAAACCCACCCCTCACCACAAAAAACAACAACAACCGGTGACTGACAATAAAATCCTTACATTATGATCCTCATCAACTGACAGGTTGTTTGTCAGTCAACAAGGCTTTGACCAACGTCTCCTAATAGTCATTGACGCCCTCAGTAGACAACACATGTTGGGGTGGCCCCTCCTAGACTCCTCTGTGGAACTAGCCAGGGGGGAGGGGCCTGCTGAGTTGCCCACACGGGCCCTGGATAGCAGCATATTCGGTATGCTGGGGTTAATGAGGGTTATGGTGAAATCAAAGTGGAAAAAAACTAGTTTTGAGGGAAAAATGAGGGGTGGGGTGCTTGTGGGATGCGTGTACCACCACACCACCACCGCACCACCACCACACCACCATTACACCACCACCACAGATGAACTTGCACCTGAAGAGCTTCAAGCAGAAGGATATGAGATACTGTGCCTGCGCTGTGAGTCACTCCTCAGCAGCTACCCTACCACGCTGGAGGCAGACGCGCGCATGCTGCAGCAGCTACGCAGCGCACGAGCAGCGGGAAACAGCACACAGCAGGGTGGTGATGGCGGTAATGGTGGTGAGGGGGGTGAGGGGGGGGTGTCAAGGTTACACAGACAGCAGGTGGCGCTGCAGTATCGCATGAATAAAAAACGGGTGCTGCTCAATGCAATACAATACATGCGGAGTGTTGTGTAGGTTTTATCGGCTGTGATATTTTCATTTTTTATGATTTGTGAGGGAGAGTAACAACAACACCATAGCAACACAACAACTTGTCACCTTACAACAATATCATACAGCAACCATCATCATACTACGAAAATCACATGACAACACACCCTTGTTGCTCCTGCAATTACTATACACACCATCATCATCATTACCATCCTCCCCATCATCACACTATCACACACCACCACTACCCCCACCAGCACTATGCACACTACTCCCAGGCACCCCCGGCTGCTGCTGCTGCTGCTGTTGCCTGTCTAGTTGATCCAATGCCCCCAAGTCCTGACATACACTCTCCACACACCCACCCAATGACCGCTGTAGAGAAGACAGGGCATTCCGTGCATGCTGTATGGCTGCTGCACGTGCAACATACGCACGTTGACACTGCTGTTGTAGGGATGTTATCTCTTCAGTGGCAGTTGTGTTGCGGTTTTTGAGCTCAGTGAGGGTTTTGGTGTATGTGTCCATGGTTGATTGTAGGGATGCGTTTTTGTCCAACTCTGTGAGGTGTGGGTGCGGTGCGGGTGTGGTGGGGGGGTTGTGTGGGGGGGTTGTGTGCTGTGTGGGTGCGGTGTGGGTGGAGTGGGATGGGGGGAGACTCATGATGGTGGCAGGTGGGATACTACTTGGCAATGATGGGCCAATGGGATACTACTTGGCAATGATGGGCCAATGGGATACTACTTGGCAATGATGGAACACCACAAGGTGGTTGGTACAATACCATGAGCAATACAGCACACCTGTTTGTAGGCTGTGGGTGAGGTTGGATACTACACGTTGCTCAGCTCTCAGTGTTGCTTGTAGTTGCAATATTTGATTGTTTGCTGCATCCAACTTGCCCTGTGTATGCGTGTGTGTGTGAGTGTGCACAATGCACTGTGCACTACCCATACACATAACCGCCCCCACAAGCACACTAACACCCCCCCTCCTTCACACACACACACAATGAGTATGGTTTGCTGTTGTACAGATGCATGCCGCTCCTCCTGCTGCTGCTGCAACAAGCTTGCATGTGCTGTTTGTACTTCATGCAGCTGTGTGCGCAGTGTCTCAGTGGACGTGCTGCTTGTTTCTTGTGTTTTATGCGTGTGTTGTATTTGTTGTAGTTGTTGCTCCAGGGTAACAATGCGTGCCCTTGCTTTGGCTTCTTTTTGCTCTGCTGCCTGGGGTCATGGAAGAACATATGAATGTGTTTTTTGTTTGTTTTGTGTATGTGTGAGTGTTTGTGTTTCATATACATATATGTATATGTGTGTGTATTTGCATATGTGTGTATAAGTGTGTGTCACATACACATATCCTTACGGAAACATCGTATACAGAAACACATTATTACAGACCATGCGTTGTCTATCAATGTCAATGGCAATTTCCTTATTCTCAAGTGCCTCTGCCCTGGCACGCATCTGTGTGTAGGTGATTGTGTGAATGTACATGATTCTGTGTAATGTGTATGCAATGACATGCATGGAATCCTGGCCACTCCATGCACACTCAACACACCCAACCAAAACACACACACCCAACCAAAACACACACACACCAAAACACACATACCCAACAAAACCAAAAACATACCACATCTTTCAATGCTTCTGTCAATTCGTCCTCCAATTCCTGCACACGGCGTGTTGCATCTTGCAGTTGTATGCTCGTCACATTCAACTGTGTGCGCAGGTCATCGTGGTCTTGCTGTATATGACGGAGCTGCAGCAGTTCTGTGGTGGAAGCTTCCAAAGCACGTTCCAAGTGCTCTACATGTGCTTCCAGAGTGTCATTGTGGGCTTTGAGGCGCTGTGCTTCTGCCACTGCTGCCGCTGTGCGTGTTTGGGTGTTGTGTGTGGGTGGTATTGTCACACACATGGCATTGTCAAGTGCGCCAGCTATTGTCAACGCTATACACATTACCTGTCTTGGCGCCAATTATTTTTGTCTGTACTCCCCTCTTGGATACTTTGCCATTCCTGCCACCCCTGGCTGCTTCTGGAACCTTGGTGTGCCACCCATCAGTTGCATCATCCTCTTCGTCTTGCTCCCGTGGGCGTTTTTTCTGTTGCTGTGTTGCCTTGCGGGCGGGGGGGCGTGTTGGATGACGTGCCGACTCGGTATCTGACATGTTACTACTGGAGCGTATGCTGGGGTGGGTGGGGGGTGGAGGAAGCCTTGTTGCGTGGGGGTTGTTGCAAGTGATGATGGTTGATGAATGGCATGTCACAGAGATGGTTGTGTTTCGGATGGTTGTGTTTCGTGGTGTGAGTATGGAATCAAGACAGTGGCATATACTTGGGGCATACAAAGAGATACCAATACGCAACCAATACGCACCAAATGGTTATGCATGGGCTGCACAACAAGCATGCTGCTTGATGTCACACTATACACACTCTTTGAGCAGATGCATGTACACCAACAAACCTTTTAGTGATATATTTGTATTCAACCACGAAACAAACTGCAGGGGGAAATGAAAACTTTATTGTATTGATGCGCTGTGCGTGCTGTGGGTATTGTGAAACAGGGGCCTCTCTGGACAGACCATGTATCATCTCCACCACCACACCATATCACCATTGTTTGGGCAAGCTGCCTACACGTGTCACAAACGCCCCTCAGACCGACCCTGTCCTCTGCTTTCTTTTGCACTCTGCTTGCACTCTGCTTGCACTCTGCTTGCTTTTTCTGTAGCGCCATTCCCATACAAGGAGGTGTGCACATCTTGGCCAAACGCACATATCCACCCCATGAATGAAGAACTGACTGAGTGGGAACCCGGTGGCGTGTGTCATTGTAAGCTGGAACCTGAAATTTCTCCTCCATTGTTGCCATTTCCCCATCATTTCTTGCCGAATTCAGCTTTTCCACACATTCATCGCTACACCTGCACACCTCGGCAACGCTTCGGCTCTTCGGCAGCACATATACCTCACCATTCTTTGCATCGCCCTTGCACTTTTTCCCGTACCTCCTGTCTTGGCAGCCAGTATGCACACCGCCACGCACACACTCGTGTCACTGCGCGATTGGAGCCCACAGAGTCCACACGCAAGCAGGCACTCGTCAAAAAGGGCAAATCTCGATGCCAACCATCGTTCGCCTGCCTTTGCACAACGAGCTGTGCGTCGTCGCTTCCCCCTTTGTCCCCCAGCAGCCATGGATGAGCAAACAGCAGTCACTACCAAGCAAGACGACGAGTTTTACCAATCACCCCGTCCCGTCAGCAAGCGGGTCCGCCAGCTGCGTAAGAAAATTGACCGCAGCGTGGCTGCCTTGCGAGATGCCTCTGCGGCAATGAATGCACCACCAGAAATGCAAGCAGAGCTTGAGCGCATGCGGCAAGAGCTGATGGGCTTGTTGGAAGCGCGGCAAGAGGCCATGGTCGACGAAGACTCTTCATCGTCTTCGTCGTCATCAAGCAGCAGCGAGGACGACGAGGCCATGATGATAAAGGACCAGTCCACCTCGACGCTGGACCAGATCATGCAGCCAGTCACCACTGGGACTGCAGGACGGGTGCTTGTGTGCACAGGCAAGGACTGCACCAAGCGGGGTGCAACCGATGTGCTCGCTGCATTCGAGGCTGCTGCGTCTCCAGATGTCAAGGTGATTGCATGCAAGTGCTTAGGCAAGTGCAAGCAAGCACCTGCGGCACGTGTCAAAGTGCAGGGGGCATCTGGGTCTGCGTTGCACACGCGCATTCGACCAGAGGAGGCAGCGTTGCTCGTGGGGACATACTTTGTGCCTGTGCCTCATGATGATCAGGAGATGGTGGTGCAAGAGGATGCTGCTGACATGGAGGCAGCGGGTGTGTGATTTTGCATTTTGTTGCTGACTGACTGATGATGACATTAATTTTGTGATTTGTGCGATGATGATGATGATTACATCTGGGTAACAACTGATTGATTGCAGGAGTCGAGACTGTTTTCAAGTTTGCACACAAACAGTGCGTTGTATCTCTCCAAAGTCCAAACTCATATTCCAAAAGACGCCTCTCTCGCAAGCATAATCTCATAATGGTGCGTGCATGTGGGTTCCTGGTTTGCAAGGATCAACAGCCATCATCAACATCAAGATTACTTGCAGCACAAACGCAGCACACGCTCAACCCCCACATGCACACAGGCTGATCCACTTCCTGACGAGGGCCCTGGCTATGGCTCGGCAAACGAAGATGAGAATACCGAGCCAGCAATTTCGAGGATGGGTGGTAGCGACGAAGAGGGCGAGGATCTCATGGAAAACATGGATGGGTATGTGATTAGGTGCATGGTCTGGGTACAGGGTGCAGCTACATGCACCAACAGCCAACCACCAACAGCATCACCACCATCACACACCATACATCACACAACCCCCAGCGACTACCGTGCCAACCCCTTGCTGGATCGCTACGAAGAGGATGGGCTTGATAACGACTATGCTGGCGAGGATGATGCAGCTGCTGCCCTGGCAGCTCGTCGTGCAGCAGAACGTGAACTCGACCGACGTGACGTGCGTGAGGGCAAGCGTGGCCGCCGTGCTCTCCCTGGCGCCCTTGGTACGTGGGAGGTTGTCGGCTATGTGATGTGTATGAAGCAGCTGATTGTTCATACTCATCATGCCCCCAAACAACCCCAAATACAGAGGAAGACAGTGATGAGGATCAAGATGATGAGGCCCGCCGTCGTCGTCGACGCAAGCGTCGCAAAGCAGATGATGCACAGGCTGATGAACCAGATGTACGTAATTACAACAGTGCATGTGAAACACAGCCGAGTGCAATACGCAGCACAACATATACAGCAACACATGATCTCTACGGCACACAGTTTGTGAACACCCCCCCCCAAAAAAACACACACACACACAGGCCCCTCTACAAGTGGATCTCGATGGGTATGAGGGCCCTGTACCAGAGTTTCTCGCCCAGGAACCTGTGCAGCGTGAGGTGGCACGTCGTTTTCGCATATTTTTGCGCACCTTTACCGACGACAAGGGGGAGGAGGTGTACCAGTCAAAGCTGCGCAACTTGGGGTCAGGTAGGGGGAGGATGGAGTGGTGATGTACGGGGGTTGTTTCGCCATCATGACAGATTTGCTCGTTGTGAAGCAAATGTGGAAGAAGAAGAGGAAGGAGGACCACATATCAACAGCAGTAGCAGGGAATGACACACACATCACCACCCCATCATGCACCACCTTATACATACTTCCCCCGCCCACAACAGACAACAAGCAATCGCTGGTGGTGGATTTTGAAGACCTTGCAAAATCCATGGGCACCCTTGCCAGCTGGCTTGCAGATGTCCCTCGAGTCATGCTCGACATCTTCAACAAGGTGGCATTGGATGTGGCAGTGGAAACATGGCCCGAATATCAACAACTGGCTGGACAAGTGTTTGTGCGTATTGCTAACTTGCCTATTGTTGACCAGATACGTGATCTGAGGTGTGTGGAGTGCATGCAGACAAAAAAAACAATGCATGCAAAAAAAACACAATGCGTGCAAAAAACAATATGTGATACCATACACACCCCGACCACCACCTTGCACTTCATCCCCACCACCCAGGCAATCCCACATCAACCTGCTCATTCGCACCACGGGCGTGGTCACACGACGCACAGCAGTCTACCCACAGCTGCAGACGGTCAACTTTGACTGCGTCAAGTGTGGCTATCTGCTGGGGCCCTTTACACAGAGTGGGGATAGTGAGGTCAAGCCCAAAACGTGTCCCCAGTGTACCTCAGAGGGACCCTTTTCGGTATGTCTGGGTTGATGTGGATTTTATGAGGGTTGATGAGGGGTGATGTGGGTTGACGTGGGTTGTGGAGTGGATACATGTGATTTGGAGTAGGTTGATGATGGGTGATGTGGGTTGATGTGGGTTGTGGAGTGGATACATGTGATGGTGGTGGTTGTATGCACATGTCGACTCATTGTTGTATGCATTCAAGTTAAGCATGCACACCTTTATTACAAGAGTCACACAGGAGTCACACTACCACGTGCATACATGCAATACCTCACATATCCCCCCGAAACAACCCAGATGAACGTGCAACAAACCATCTACCGCAACTACCAGCGCCTCACTGTGCAAGAAAGCCCAGGCTCTGTCCCCGCAGGCCGCCTGCCCCGCCAAAAGGACGTCATCCTGGTGGATGACCTCATCGACACCGCCCGCCCAGGTGACACAGTGGACATCGTGGGTATCTACACGAGTAGCTTTGATTACAGTTTGAATGTCAAGAGTGGGTTTCCTGTGTTTAATACCGTGATTGAAGCAAATCATGTGGAAAAACGAAGTGATGCATATGCAGTGAGTACATTGACGGATGAGGATGCGGAGGCCTGTCGCAAGCTGGGGCAAGACCCACGTATTGGTATGAGGGTGATGTAGAGGGGGGAGGGGATTGGTGTGTGTGTGTGCATGTGTGTGTAGAGGGGGGATTGGTGTATTGGATGTGAGGGCGATTCTTTTGTGTACATTGGTAAATACCACGACTCCACACCACCATTACACACTATACACCACCATGATTACACACCACCATTACACATCACACACCACTACACCCCCCCACCCCCCACCCCCACACACAGCGACCCGTGTGATCAAGTCCCTTGCACCCTCCATCTACGGCTTGGACAATGTCAAGCTCTCCATTGCCCTGGCACTGTTTGGTGGCTGTGAAAAGCACCCCTCCCCCACCACCCGCCTGCGTGGTGACATCAACGTGCTGCTCCTGGGTGACCCGGGCACAGCCAAGTCACAAATGCTCAAATATGTAGAGCGCATAGCACAGCGTGCCGTCTTCACCACCGGCAAGGGTGCCAGTGCTGTGGGTCTGACTGCTGCCGTACAGAGGGACCCCCTCACGCGTGAGTGGACCCTGGAAGGGGGTGCCCTGGTGCTGGCGGATCGTGGTGTGTGCATGATTGACGAATTTGACAAGATGAACGACCAGGATCGCGTGTCTATTCACGAAGCAATGGAGCAGCAGACCATTTCCATCTCCAAGGCTGGTATTGTGACAACCCTGCAAGCACGATGCTGCGTGTTGGCAGCAGCCAACCCCATTGGGGGGCGTTACGACCCGTCCCGCACGTTTGCTGAGAATGTGGAGCTATCAGACCCTATCCTATCCCGTTTTGACTATCTGGCAGTGGTTCGTGATATTGTTGACCCAGTCAACGACGAGCGATTGGCAACCTTTGTGGTGGATAGTCACGTGAAAAGCAACGCCCCTGTGGATGAAGAGGAGGGTGTTGGTGTTGGTGGTAATGGTGGTGCGGCACATGATGACCCGGACGTCATCCCCCAAGAGCTGCTGAAAAAATACATCACCTATGCCAAGGTGAAATGCACACCCAAAATGCACAATACCGATTACGACAAGATCGCCCAAGTGTATGCTGAACTGCGTCGGGAGGCTGCAGTCACGCACAGTATGCCTATTGCGGTGCGTCACTTGGAGTCCATCATCCGCATGTCTGAAGCACATGCTCGCATGCATTTGCGCGAGTATATCAACAGCGATGACATTGACACTGCTATACGGTATGGTGTGGGGGGGGGGGGGCTGGGTTTTTGGGGGTTTGTGTGGGTGTCCGAGGGGGACTGTGTGTGGAGGGGCGCAGTGGTTGGTGTTGTGGAGGGGCGCAATACCAATGTTGTTGTTCGACTGCCATACTCTACAATCACAACCACCATGAGCATACAAGATTGTTATCATACCAACCATTATCATGAGTATACAACACGGTCATCATATCAGCCACTATTTGAACACCACAGGCTGCTGCTGGAGAGTTTTGTAAGCAGTCAGAAATTCAGTGTGCAAAAGGCCCTGTCACGTCGGTTTCGTCGATTTTTGGCCCTCAAGCAGGATTTCAACACCCTCACCCTCACCACACTGCAGGTAACTGTGTGCTTGTGTGTTTGTGCAAGAGCGTCTTTCAATGGTGTTTGCATGTTTTTATGTTTCGTTGGTTGGGTTGAGTATTGGGTTGTGTATGTTATTGGGTTGTTTGTATTACTTGGTTACACCACACACACACACACACACACAATACACACACCACCACCACCACACAGAGCTTGGTGCGTGATGCTTTGCGCCTGGAGCAGCTGGCAGCACGTGCCCCCAACCCCGAGCATGTCGAGGTAGAGGCCACCCTGCTGGGAGAAAAAATGCGCGAGTACAATATCACCGACTTGGTGCCGTTTTATAAGAGCAAGTTGTTTGCTGATGCTGGGTTTTCCTTGTCTGATGATGGGCGCATAATCCTGCTGTCACGCTAAACGCACGGTCTTGCTGTCACGCTACATGAAGACGGTGTATGTTGTAAGTATGTAAGTAAGATGAGTATTGGGGTTGTGTGTGGTAGAGAGGTTGATATGCACGGTAAAAAAATGGCTGTGTGTGGTAAAGAGGAGGTTGTGTATGGTGAAGAGGGTGTGTATGCAGGGAGGATTCGTATGGAAAACAAAACCCGTTGTTATATACGGGGCGTGTGGGGCATATTCACAAAAGCAACAATGTAGGATGATGTTTGTTGTGCGATCCTGGAAAAAAGGAGACACTGTTGCACTTGTGTGTGTATGTGTGTAAAAACGACAACAACCACGATGCCTACTGCACCCCAATATAGCCTGCTGTACCGCAATGTACTCTGTCAAGGCAGTGTTGCTTGAATGAGGTAGGGCCCCTTTACACGCACACCTCTTTGCAGGGCCCCCTCAAACCCCGCCACTGTGTCCACCGCCTCCCCATCCACCCCAAACCCACGTGCAAGCGCCACCCAATCAACACGCGGCGCTCCCAAGTCGATTGTGCTCTCACAAGTGCTCGGCACCCCCTGCTTTTGCTGCTCCACACTCAAGATGCGATACACGTTGTTTGCGCAAATGATGGTCAAAACACGTGCCTTGTGTCGTGCTTGGGTCCACAATGCTTGGCATGTGTATGCAGCACTCCCATCAGCCTGCAGATTGATGACCTGGCGGTCGGGACATGCCAGTGCAGCACCCAGGGCCAGGGGTGGGCCTGCACCGATGGCACCCCCTGTCAAGGTGAGGTGGGTAAAAGGGGGGGCGGTGGTGGACAGGTGCCAATAGGCAGTACCACTGGTGATAGATTCGTCCACTAGAATGGTGTTGGGTGGTTGGTGGCGGACGAGCAGCGCACACAGGGATGCGGGGGTGAGCAGACCTGATGTGTATGTTGGGGTTGGAAAACACAGAGATGAATTTGTTTTTTGTTTTGTGTGTTTGTGTTCGTGTGTATGCCTAGGTACACACTACACACCATCCGGGGGCATAGGAGGCAGTGAGGGCTTGACATGGTGGGTGGTGGTCAATGCTTGGCTGGCTGATGCACTCAATGTGGCTGGTGCACGTGTTGTGGTTGGTACACTCGGTGTGCAGTGTGATTCTATACATTCAAGGGCAGTGGCAGTTGGTATGTCAGGGAGGTCCAGTTCCCAAACATTGTCCTCTGGGAGCTGTACAATATGCTGGGGCCCATCTCTGTGTTGAGAGAGAGGGGGGTGCATATGGTGTGTATGAACATGACAATGTGGTGGGGATAGGATGGGTAGTGATGGAAATGGGCGGTGATGGTCACAGCAACAACCACCCCTCACAGCAACCACCACTCCTCACATACTGGTAGCCAAACATAGGCACAGGCACACGGGTACCCACGACCACCAGCATGTCATAGCGGTTGAGCTCAGCACAGGCAGCATCAGGAAAATATGCCAAACGCTGTGTGTGTGTGTGTGTATGAGTGACAAGCAAAAAACAACCCCACCACAACAAACCTGTATTGCAGGATGGCCAGCACCACGATCAGCACGTGCAAATGCATTCTCAGCAAGCAAGACAACCCCTGTGGCGTCTGCAATGCGCCCAGCAGCAGCCAGCCCTGGCCCATAGAGGGCATCCCTACCCAGGAGCATGGCCCCCTTGGGCCCAGCTGCCACCAACGCTGCTGCACACTGGGAAAGAAACGTGTTCACCGCGGGCGGGGGATGTGTAGACGCCTTGCGCAGGGTAGGGGTTGGGGGTTGCATGGGGGTGTGTATGGAGGGTTGCCATGTGAGGTCATGGGGCATGATGAGGGTTGCAATGCGGCTACCACCCATTGACCGTGCACGAAGGGTGGCATGTACACAGGCATGTATGTCTGCCACGAGTGTCCCGGCAGTGCGTGCAACTCGCACCTCCTGTATATATGTGGGGGAGAGCATGCATGGTTTGTGCAACTCTAATTGCCAAGTCAAACCCTCAGTCAAAACCCCAGTCAAACCCATCCACAATCCATACCGAAGACACAGTGCGTGCAATGGCCACCACATCTGTTTCCAGTAGGGGGTCTGCAGGTTTCAGCCATGACGTCATGTCCCCCACCACATTCACTACAGGGCTCCCTGCTCGCATGGCGTTGTGGAGGTTGCTCAGGCCATTGGACAACCCAGGTCCCAGGTGAAGCAGCGTCATGGCTGGTGTGCCAGTCATTCGTGCCCATCCATCAGCAGCGCCGGTTGCCACGTTTTCATGCAGGCAGAGGATGGGTTTGATGGGGCTCGACTCGAGGGCGCCTGCAATGTGCATCTCTGATGTGCCCGGGTTGGCAAAACATATCTGGACGCCCGCATCTGAGAGCTCTTGTACGAGTTTGTTGGCGACAGAAGTGTTGTGCGGCTGGGGGAGTGGGTGCATTGTGTGTGGTGCAACAATGTGGTGCAACAGTGTGGTGCACGTGGCGGTGCTCCGTTGTGGTTTTGTTTAGGAATTATAGTTGCCAATGGATAAAATAATGTGCACAGTAGCCTCGTTTCGTTGATAAAAGAGCATCGATCATGGTACGTGCGTTGGGCGTTGTTGTTGAAATGCACAGGTGGATGTATGCGATGTGATGGGACTGCGTGTGTACCGATGCGACCGCAATTATGTGTGCCTTCTTGACAGGTGGCGCAGGAAGAAATGGCAGAGATGATCAACAGGCTGTCGCTGCAAAAGGTACACCATGGGGCATTCGGTTGATCCACATGCCGTGCTGATCGTTGGCAACACAACATCACCAGGGCGTGCAGATCGCTGTTGTCACAACCAAAGAAGGGACCATCATGCAAAGTGTCGGACCGGTACGTTGCATTGCACACCCCTCTGTTGTTCATCAAACACAACCCAACGCCTCTATAACCAACCACCCCTCCCAGCCGGAGCTCGTCGAGTCCACAGCAGCCCTGCTCCCATCACTGACAGACATGGCATGCAGGGCAGTGCGTGACTTGGATCCCACAGTATGTGGTTGAGTATGTGCTGATAGTATGTGCACGCACACTTGTGTTGCAAGGCTCCTCACACTCACTACGCCATCCATGCACCCACGCACCCACAACAGAATGCACTTGAGTTTCTGCGTTTGCGCTGCAAAAAGCATGAAATCATGGTTGCAACAGGTACCACGGTGTCCTACGTGTATGCATGGTTGTTGAATAGCTGCACAGTGCTGTGGCGTGTTCATGCACCTTACAACGTATGCTATGAGTTCTTCAAACACACAGATTCCCACCCGCAATCAGGTGCAGAATACAACTTGATCGTGATTCAAGAACTCCCCCACCCTGGTGAAGGAGCCACACATGGGGGCCAGCGGAGGACAAGCCCTACACGCAGTTGAGTTTAATTGCTCCCCTCTTTTTTTGCTTTCATGTGTTGTCTTGTGTGTAACTCAATTGAGCATGGCACCAATGCTTCACTATCCTATCCCCGGGGAGGGAAATGCTCCCCTATCTTTTTACCCTCGGCAATGTCATCCTCCCTTGTCCCAATGGACACTCTCCCTCTACCCTATCCCCAACTGCCTCTCTCTCATGCACCCTTTCCCCCCCCAGCACCCCCCACCGTCCCCTCCACTTGCCCCATAAACTCATCAATCCGTGTCAAGAACAAATCAGAGGAATCAATGTGCATACACGTTCCCGCTCGCTCAAACGTCACAGTGCGTGCATTGGGAAGACGGGCAGCAACCGTGGCTAGTGAGGTTTGACTGAGTTCTCCATCTTGACCCCGGGCTAGCAGGATGGGGAGTGTGAGAGAGGGGGCAGGTGGGAGCTCCCAGTCGGCAAGCTGTCCTGCTGCCTGGTTGGTGTTGGGTGGGTATGGTGTTGGGTGGGACATGATGGTGTGTATGGTGTGTATTAAAAACACACATCATGTGTAGTGTCAACAACAAATGCAACCCAACACATATTCTCACCCTTGCATCCATCCCCACATAAAATCCACCCATTTCCCCCTCCTACCCCAGACCTTGAACATGTACCCCCCACACAACTGTTGTTGCACAGAAACAGATGCGTCCTGGAGGCTCCCTTGCAGGCATGTGGAGCCCACCCTATGACAGACTACAGAGGAGAGATACTGCTCCACAGCTGCACTGGTGTTACTGTTGTTACTGCTGTTGCTGTTGCTGTTGTTGTTGTTATTGATGCTGGTGTTATTAGCCAGCAGTAGTCCGGAACCATCATCTGCTGCTAAGAGCTGTTGCTGTATGCTGTCTGGAAGCTGTGTCAACTGTATGTGGTGTTGGTTGGGTGTTGGTGTTGGTGATGGTGGTGTACATGGCACCCAACATGTGGGGGCATATTGTGTAGTATATAAAACGGCAAACCCACCCACAATATCACACAATCAAACACCAACACACACACCAACACACACACACCAACACCAACATACACCCACCCACCTACCCGTTGTTTACGATCTGCAACCAGTTGCTTGTATGAAGGTGGTGTATTGAGCAGCGTCAGTGACACAGCCCCTGGGAGCCTACCCTGAGCAGCAGCAGTGGCCACCAGCATACCACCCCACCCATCCCCCAACACATGGTACTCTTCATACTGCAACACACTAGCAACACCAGCCAGTTCATCTACATACAGGGGGAGGAGGGAAGAGGCGGTGGGGGTGGTGTTGGTGGTACGCAGTGTCACACCACAGCCACTCTGTATTGAGAGAGGGGGGCGGGTGGTGGGTGGTGGGTGGGGGGCGGTTGGTGGTGTGTGGCAGGCACGTATTTGGGGGGGATTGCATACTGAGTGAAAAGCATATGCATGACAGAATACGTGCACATATGCAACATTGATATGGGGTTGAGGTGCACAAACCATGCCACAGCAATCACCACACCCACCCATCACCCCACCCACCCATCACCACACTCACCCATCACTACATCCACTCGCCACTACATGCATCCACCTGCACCCACCAACCTGATCATAAAAGCTCACTCGTCTATCAGCTGCACACAATATCTCAAGGCTCTCCAAGTATCTGGAACTCAAACCTGGACCACCATGTACCACTAGCAATGGGAGCTTACTGTGTGTATTTGTGTGTGTGTGGGGGGTTAATTTTTGTATTTGTACTGTATTTTTATTGTACGTATTTGGGTATGTATTGGTATTTGTGTGTGTGGATGTTGGATGCATGGAGAGGTACTCACACAGGTCGTGTACGCAACGGTTATCCATCCATGGTACATCAACTACCACCACCCCTATCACATACTCTGCAGCACCCTTTTTCCCAATGCCTAAAAACCCACTGGTGGGCTCCTGCCCCACTTTGCGTATCCACACTTGGTTGTTGTTTGGGAGGGTGGTGATGGTTTCCGTCCATGGGAGTGAAAACGCCCACGAGGGAACATAATCCAGCACCCCACAAAATGCCTCTGTCGCGGCATGTGCTGGTGGTGTTATCAGAGGTGTGCCACTGACAATGGCTGCGGCTCCAAGGGAGAGGGCAGCTCGTCTGGTGGTGGGTGTTGGGATGTGGTAGAGATGTGCAATGGATGGCTGTGTCCCAATTGTTCGTACCTGGTCAATCCGTTGGATGATGTTGCAGGTGGTACTGCAGGGTGTTGCTGAGGCTGCTGGTGTGAGGGAACAGCAGCAGAGGTGATGGGCATCTGCATGCGTTGGCATGTGGTGTGCATCTGGCACTGCATAACTGCTTGATTGGTAGCCCAAGACACTGCTTGGTAATGGGTGCGCTTCCTAGGTGGTTGATGCCTGGTTGATGCCTGTGATTGCTTTGTGATTGTTTTGGATCACAGTGGGTGAGGTGAAAACTAAAAGTTTTGCTGCTGACAAATAGTCAAACGTCGTGCAGCTGACATTATTATCCACACAAAAACTTAGGGGGGGCACTTCAACAGCAACCATGTTGAGAAATGCAGCCAAGGGTGTCTGCAATGCAATGCTCCGTGCACCAGCAGCAGCAGGGCAGCGTCGTGCTGCAGGTAACCTGCCCTACAAGCCAAATAAATACGTAGAGGAATGGTACGTCATGTACAGACTGCATGCTGCACGTGTGTGCAAGAGCTGGGGGATGTGTTGCTGCACATTGTGCTGCTGCTGTGCTCTTACACCAAACAAAACACAAAAACAGGGCTGCACGGAGGGAAAACATAGAAAACGAGTTTGTGTTTGATTCTGCAGCTCTTCGCAGGTAGGGATCCTGTGGTACCTCATGCCCGTGTATACATGTGTATGTAGACACCCACCCATACAGCTACACCCATCGAAAACCACACACACAACATGTCAACAACACTCAACTACATCCACCCACCCAACACCCAGGGGTATCGTGTGGATTGTGGGCGTGCCCTTTCTGGTGTATACCACTATTACGACCGAGTTTCACGAATCAGACAAGATGGCTGGGCGAAAACCTCGTGTATTCTTTGGTGATGATTGACCCTTGTGATGGTTGGTGATGTTGATAGCTGTGTGGTGTTTCCTTGATGGTGTTTGTGGCACCATGTGGTGTCTCTCCTGCCATGAGGAGCTGTGGGTGTTTTGTCATTGCGCGCACATTGATGGTATCATAGCCATGTAACAATAGTGATGTGTTCTTGTTGATGATCTGTGGTAGCAGCGCTTGAGGTGGGGAACACAAAGGTGCGAGCAAAACGAGTGTAGCTCCAAAAACACACAAGTCTTTTCTGATACGTATATGGTTCCACCATTATAGCCATCACACAGAGTACTGTAGCCAACGCACAACAGCAGTACAAGAACAACAACAGGCAGGATTTCATAGTTTGTCCCAGTTTTGTTCAGCAAGCAGCATGGTCAAGGGTGGTGACAGAAGAAGTAGGCAGGCATCTCATGTGCAAAACGATGGTCGTGCAAAGGTGGGTAGCACGACGGTGTACGAGTTTCATCTCTCGATTCTACCAAACGATTCTACCAAACACGCTCCTCATTATTCACAACCCCACAGGGTTTGGGGCAGGGAAAGAAGCTCATGATGGGACAGGCAAATGCTGCAGCACCAGAAAGCCCTGCTGCAGGCCCTTCTGGGTCACGAGATCCCAACGTATGCATGTTGGCGTGTGTGGGTGAGCCCCAACCTGCTGATGTGCATGCATACACCCCATCCCACCTGACACATAGATGCCGCTGGAGGTCAACAGCCGCCTCGAGTGCAAGTGGCGTGATGGCAACTATTACCCAGCACGCATTGTGGAGCGTCGGCAAAACCCCAACACCAACGAATGGGAATACTATGTACACTATATCAAATGTATGTGTAGAGAGGGACGTTGTATGTAGTGTGAATGAGTGACATATGACATACATAACATGTGTTTTGATGCGTCAACCGTGCGTCATCATCTCACTGTTTGCCATGATCACACAGTCAATCGCCGCATGGATGAATGGGTAGAGATTGATCAGCTCAACTTGGCTACACTGGATACAGAGGCAGTGGGCAAGGATGACAAACTCGATGACAAAAAGTAGGTTGTGATTGTGTGGGAAAATGTTTATTGCCTAGCACTATGGCATGTGCACACACATACAACACCCACACGTCCACCACACATCCCCCACACATTCCCCACAGTCGTGGACGTGGCAACCAGAAACGCAAGCAGCCTGATGCAGACGCCCACAGCAGTGATGGAGAGGGGCACAGTGACTTTGACCCCAATCAACTGCGAGAACATGAGGAATTTACCAAGGTGAAAAACATTGGGTTTATTGAATTGGGGCGGTATGAAATGGAGACATGGTACTTTTCCCCTTTTCCTCCTGAATACAATGGCACCAAGGTGTGTTGTATGTGTTGTGTGGGGTTGGTTGTTACATTGTGGGGTTACATGCACATGGACGGATACATGCATAATGTATACACATCTATATACATATGTCCAATGATGATTCTCCCCACAATAATAAGTCGTCCCACACAATCCCCCTCCTCCTTCTCCTCATTACCAGAAACTGTATGTGGCAGAGTATGACTTGGCATTCTTCAAATCACGGGATGCCATGCTGCGGCACCTGCGCAAGTGCACCGTCCCCCATCCTCCCGGGGACGAAATATATCGCAAGGACAATGTGAGCATGTTTGAGGTGGATGGAAAAAAGGAAAAGATCTTTTGCCAAAACCTGTGCTACTTGGCCAAGCTGTTTTTGGACCACAAGACGTTGTATTATGATGTTGATTTGTTTCTGTTTTACGTGCTGTGTGAGACGGACGAACGGGGGGCACACATTGTCGGGTAGGTGGGGTACAATGCATTGGCTATGTGCATCATGTCCTGTTGCATTGTGCATTGCATAGCATGCATAGCGTACCAGACAAGCACCATCCCACCTCCCACCCCCCCCAAAACACATATCCTGCATACCACACACATGTATCCTGCATTCCACACAAAAATATGCACCACAGATATTTCAGCAAGGAAAAGTGCTCCGAGGAGGGCTACAACCTGGCATGCATCCTCACCCTGCCATGCTACCAGCGCAAGGGCTATGGCAAGTTTCTCATAGCCATGAGTTATGAATTGAGCAAAATTGAACAAAAAGTTGGTACCCCAGAACGTCCCCTGTCCGACCTGGGACTCGTGTCCTATCGGGGCTACTGGACCCGTGTGTTACTGCCATTATTACTGCAACATGAGGGGGCCATTAGCATCCAGGAGTTGAGTGATATGACAGCAATCAAGACGGACGATATTATCAGTACATTGCAACATCTGGGGTTGATTCAGTACCAAAAGGGGCAACATGTGCTCGTGGGGGAACCAGAAACGATCAAGCAGTATGTTTTGGGGGGGGTTGAGTGTGTGTTCTGGTGTGGGTGTGTGTTGGAGGAGGTGTGTGTATACAGCCCCAGGTTGTTCTGCCAAGTATGTACCAAATAACACACCCACATGTACCAAATAACACACCCATACACGCAGGCACTTGGCCAAGGCAGGGTCGCCAGGGCTGCAGGTGGACCCCAGCAAGATTGTGTGGACGCCATACAACGCAGAGCGCGATTACCAAAACTACCGCAACTAATGTTGGTGGTGGTACTAGATCATTCTACAATCGTTGGCACTAGATTTTCAACAACAAGTAGCAGCAACACATATGCGTTTATTATTTGTCATAGTACTCTTGTAACACTATCTACGACGATTTCAAGCGTTCTTTATTCCCAACCTCTCGTGCAAACCGCCGAATGTGTGGTCCATGTTCCAGCATGCCCCCTTGCGTCCATGTCGGCGTGTGCACCACCCGCCCCTGCGCAATCACCAGCTGCAACGCACCAGTAGTATCCAGCACCAGCAGGTTGGCACATGCCCCTTTCTTGAGGGTGCCCACAGGGTGCCCACACTTGAGGGTATCTATGGAGAGTGTGTGTGCAGGGTTGGAGGTGAGCATGGGCAGAATTCGCTCGAGGGGCCATTGATGGGTATTGTGGAGGGTGTGTACCAGGTGGAGGAGATTTGTTGGCAGTGTCATCTGTTGTGAGGAAGTGCGGGAGGGGGGGTGGGGGTGGGGGGGGGTTGCTGTATGTGTAGGTGTTCATGGAACCTCACTAGACAGTTTCATGTCTGCACCTGTGTGCCTGTATTAGTAATTCTAGTATACAAACAACTCTACTATACCAGTACGTCTATCACCAGTATGTCTAGTGTACCAGTAGTGTACCAGTAGTGTACCAGTATACAGCACCTTGATGTACCTTGTAATGCAGCAGATGGCCCTGTGCATCATAGGTGGGGTAGGAACCAAAGGAGTCACTGGACACACTGCAGCGCTCCAGCCCTTTGGCATAGTGCTCGTGGATGTAGACAAGTGCTTGTACCGCCTTGTGTGCAGGGAGGCCATTGTCAGGTGTTTTTTGTGTTTTTGTGTTTTTGTGTTTTTGGCAGGGAATTCGTGGATTGATGTTGTTGTTATGGAACATAAGCATTCCTCCTGTTCACTTCCACACACCCCTCGCATAACAAATCCTCCCCCCACCCCGCACATACATCATCGCCTGCTGTAAAGTCACAGTGCCCTCCCCTAGTCAACCATTGTACAGCATCTCTGCCCCAACATGTTCCCTCTGGCGTTGACCGTGGTCGCTCCATGTGTGTCAGAAGCAGCTGCTGTACGGGAACCCCTGCGTTGACCACAGCGTTGACCACTTCCATCTTGTCTGACGCAGCACCCATGTGCACACACACAAGACCTGCTTTGCCGCTGATCATACCACCTACACGCGCATCCCTAATTGTTTTTCAGGGGGAAGACATGACACATGGGTGGGTATGAGACATGGGTGCATGTACAGCAGGACTAGCTATGATTGACCCCCCCCAGTGGGGGGGGAGTCTTTGGGTGAACATGCTTGTGGCGCTATCATGGGTGATGGATCACATACATACGCCCAACATACATACACCCAACAGCATACATGGCAATGCGTGCGAGTTCGTCGGCACGAGGCAAGCTGCTCCGGTGGTCCCCCACAGCCACTTCCCCCACCCCTATACATGAGCTCAGGACAAGCAAGTCCTTTTGAACATCCCCTGTGAGCGTGCATACAGGCACTCTATATCCACCTGCCCAATGATAGGCTGTGAGGCCATCACGTGTGAGGGCAGACACCTTGGCTATGAGAGACTCCTGTGGGTGTGGGATGTCAAAAGGCACGTGTCGATCACTGCGCATGCACACATGTTGTTCACACTGTCAAAGCATGTCTACATAACACAAAGCCAAACCTGGCTGCGGCTGACACTGTCTGTGCCCAATATGCCCACCAGTGTGGTGATGCCTGCGGAAAACAATTGACTCAACTGAGCCTCTGGGCAACGGGACTCTGGTCCCAGCTCACCCCCTCCCCCAGTGACATGTACATGGTTGTCAACAAATCCAGGGCACACAGTGGCACCAGCAACATCCAACACAGCGACACCAGGGAGCGTGGCCAGCGCAGAGGTGTCGGGAAGCATGCCGATGATGATGGAGCCTGGTGGTGTGATTGAGGTGGATTTTTGTTGCGCATTATTGGTTTTGCATGCGTCATTGCCCGAGTTACACCTGCAATAACAACATCGAGCGGTGGAACGATAGGTTGGGGTGCGTATAGCTGTCCTATGCCCGTAATGATCGTGCAATCAACGCTGTTGTCGTCGGCCTCCAGCATATCGTTTCAAGGGCTGTACTTGTCCACACTAATATTGAGACTATTATACAACTCGTACTTCATCATTCATCCTCATTTGCTGTGATTGATTGTTGTTGTTTTGTGAGTGTTTTGTGAATTTGTTTGACCACCGTGGTGGCAAAAAATCACAGCATTTAACAGATCATCCTCATGTGGGGCACTGTCACGCATCTGGCAGCGGGAAGCTGGTTGAGTTGCAGCAGTATTGTCACACGATGCTTGTTGCTCACAAGTCAGCGTGGCTTTGCAAGCCGGTTTCAGCAAGATGAGGCTGCAATCTACGATAGACAAATGAAGAGACACAAGAGACGATCAGGCAAGGAACATTTGAACAGGATGCTGAAGAAAAATAGTCACACAGCAGAGGTAGATGGGGTGTGGAGATGTGTGGATCTAGACGGTGTATACGACAACACCACCCACCCAACCACCAGAATGTGGACAGTGCAGACTATAGTGAGCACATGGTGGATGATTTCCGGGCCCAGGTAGATGAGATGATGTGGAATGCTGCCACCAACACCCGCCCACGAACCGCCAAGGAGTTTCGCATGCACAAGCGAGGTATGCTTTTGTTGAAGGAAGAAAGGCATGCGCACCTGTTACACACTCACCATGTCACCCATCAACAGCGTGGGACATGTGGTTGCGATACCAGGAGCGGCAGCACACAGCCATGCAGCAAGATGCCAGTGCATGGTCACCACCACGCAGCAAACCACGCATGCACAGTGCAAAGAAAAAGAGCACGCACCATCAACAAACCCACACCCGTGCAAATACTGGAACCACCAATAACAACAGCACAAACAAGGCACGACACACGCGAAAAAAACAGCAGCAGCAGCAACAGGATGAGGAGGAGTATGTACGCACCTTTCATGCCTACTGGCAGCACTTTGGGGGCACTGGTGCATGGGACGGCAACTATGAGGGGTGGTATGATCCAGACAGCAACGGTGGCACATGGTCCTTTCGCTTTTCTTCATCACACAGCGGCACGTATGGTGGGTATGGCAACAGCACACACGGGGGTGGGGGTGGAGGGAGTAGCAGTTCGTATACATCTTCATACGGCACGGCACGGCTGCCAGCAGTGCACCTGGCAGCATTGGGTTTGCAGAGTGATACCCAGCTCACCACTGCTTCATTAAAAACAGCGTTCAAGCAGGCGGCAGTGCGGTGGCACCCAGACAGGCATCACTCGGGGTGTCCCACACAGAGGGCTGCTGCGGAGGAAAAGTTTAAAGCTGCACAACATGCGTATGACGTGTTGAAACAGTATGTGAACTAGCATTGAAATTTGTTTGCTGTGTACCATTGTATCTTTTGCTTTTTATTCCTGCAGTATGTCCGGGAGCACTGTACCATCAGCTGGCAATACAATGACATGCTCGTATACATCAGCACGAACAGCATGTGCCGTTACATCCAGCCAACAAGCAGAAGGCGTCTGCCACCACAGAGGTGAAAAAGAAAACACACACACAAGCACACACGGCAAACGAAACGCAAGCATATACGACCCTTAACAAAGGCTTCTCTTTACCTTGTTGTTTCGTGGGCATGCACAAACGTGCCCATAAGAAAAAGCACGACCGCTTTCTTGCACAACACAAACACATAAACGCATCGCTCCTCAACACACGTATCATCAATTCTCCACATCAAGCAGTCGCTGCTGCTGGAGCGGCAGGGGTGGGCGCTGCAGATGCGCTGCCTTCCCCCTGTGTTGGTGCCCCACGGCCCCGGCCCCGCCCACCGGAACGGGGACGCGCAGCACGTGGGGGTGCGGTGGCCTGCGCAGTCACGGGCGCTCCACCAGCAGCCGCCCCGCCCGGTGCGCTCTTTGGTGGTGGTGGTGGGGCCTCGCCACCGTTGGCAGTGGGCCCACGTCCTCCCCTTCCCCCGCGCACCCCTCGAGGGCGGCTCTTGTGCAGCACAGGCGGGGGTGGTGGGTTTTGCGCGTTTTGTGAATTGGTGGGCCCTGTGGCCCCCTCTGGAGTGGGTTGCGCAACGGCACCACCAGAACTATTGGAGCGGCGGCTGCTGCGGCTCTTGCTGCGAGGGGGGGCCTTGTTGGGGTCCTCCTCGTGTGTTGCGGGGGTGACCACGGTGGCCGTTGCAACCACTGCTTCGGGCTGTATTGTGTGGGGTGGTTATGTGTGGGGTGGTTATGTGTGGGGTGGATGATGGGATGGACAAACCATGCACTCCCCGTACATTGGTAGCAGCAGGGCCCCCACGGCCGCCACCTCGGCCCCCACGGCGTGGTGGGCGCTTGGGATCACCACCACCCCCATTGGTGCCAGCATCATCTGCAGGTGGGTGTGGGGGGGGTGGGGGGGGCCCCCGACCACCGCCGCGCCCCCGACCGGGACCTCGACGGCCCCGTCCGTGTTCGTGGGGCCCGCCAGTATGCGGTGCTCCATCAATGGCAGGGGTGGTGGGTTGCATGGGTCTGCCACGTCCCCCCTGCTGTTGATCCATCACCTTGCGACGCTCCTGAGAGGTGGGGTTGTGGTGAACTTATGTGTTATGGTGGTGTATACTGTATGCATATACACGCGATATACATACATCTCAACACTTTCACCAACACCCCCACGCACCTCCTTCTTTTGTGCGGCGCGTGCCTGCATAAACAAACGCTGCTCTTCATACGACCCAGGCTGCCCACTGGAGGGCCCCTCCATCACCACCGACTCAGCAGCAGCCACTGCGGTCACTGTGGAGGTCGGCATTTGTACACCACCCTTTGTCGGTGGCGATGTGCTCAGGTCCCCAAACTGCCCAAACAGCATGCCCCCAGAAGGGGGTGCGGCAGCTGCCGCAGCGGGCGCACGACCCAGTCCTGTGGGGCCGGCGGCTGCAAGGGGGCCCCCGATACCCGTGGTGTCTGTTGAGAGAGGGGTTGCTCGAGCTCCTGAGGGGCTGCCCAGACCCTGATGATGGTGGTGGTGTGTGTTTGTGTGAGTATACGTTAACAAATAAATGTGTGCATACACAAACCGGTACAAAACCATGAGCACAAATACAACAGGGGGCACCAGCACAATCGTAGCACCACCACCACCACCACCACTACACCACCACCATTAAAACACCTACCGTGCCCAGCAGATCAGGTGCAAACAACGTGCGTCCCTGCTGTATGGGTGTAAACGCAGTGGGCCCAAAGAGGTTGAATGTAGGCAACCCAGATGACAACGACGTGCCAAACCCCAACCCCGCCTTGCCCAGCAGGGGCTCCCCGGTGACCTTGGCACCCCCACCCAATGCCCCAAACCCGGGCACACTGGGCATGGGGAGGGATGACTCTTGCAAGCCAGGCAGTGCAGAGGAGTGGGTGGCATGGGACGATGTGGGGTTTTGCGTTGCTGCATTGTCCTTGGTGTGCGTCGCAGCGGCACCCCCCATTGCGGTGGATGTGGCAGCCGCAAACTGCTGAGGAAACAATGCATGCAGCTGTGTGGAATAGCCCTGCACGGGGATGGTTGTAAATGTGGTGGGTATGCCATGTGCCGCCACTGATGGTGCTTGTTGGGGCTGTGCTTGTTGAAGCTGCTGCATCTGCTGCTGCACAGAGGGGGCCCCTGGTTGCATGTGGGGTGCCGCGTGGGGGTCGTGGGCTTGTAGCACCGGGTCACGTGCGACTGGCAGCTGAGAGGGCTGTGAGGGCTTGGGGGTTGTGCGTGTGGCGGTGGAGGGTGGTGGTGGTGGTGGAATCGTCGGTTTTTGTGGTTCTGGTTGTGGTTGGGAAGGGGGTGCTTCTGAAGCAGGGGGAGGGGGGTCGCGCTTGAGGATGACCTTGGTGGGCTGCTGCTGTTGGTGGTGATGGTGGTGATGGGATGGGGAGTGTGCGGCGGGAGAGCGTCCAGGGGAGCGACGAGGGGTGTCGGGCAACACCTGCTGTTCCTCCTCCTGTGTGATGATTGTTGTGTACATGATTGTTGTGTACATGATTGACGCAAAACATGTGATAAACACAAACACAACACCCACCCATCCACACAAAGTACCTTGCGACCACCAATGTTTGTCTCCTGTGCAACACCCTGCTGCTTGTCCACAGCATTGCCATCCCCCCCATCCCTACCCCGCCCCCATTCAGGTGTGAAGCGCTGTTGTGCACCAATGGGCTTTCGCTGCGGGGCATCAGGTTGCTCAATCGCATGGTCCGTTTCCGCAGGGCGGCGTGGTGGGGGTGGGGGTACGCGTGGGTTGCGGGAACCATGGTGGCCGTACCCATTGCTTCTGTATTGGTGTTGTGTGTGTGATGTGGGTTATGTTGTGGTGTATGTTGGTATTGTGTTGTGTGTGTATTAATTGCACGTAGGTGACGCATGCACGTATGCACACTGGCAACCACATCACCACCACCAGCAACACACACATGCGCGTGCCCCACACAAAACAACACACGTACCGTTCATGAGGGCGAGGGGGCCCATCCCGTGGGGGTCCCTCATAGTCCCAATCACGTCCCTCACGCACTGCAGGGGGCCTGTAGCTCCCCTCTCGTGGGCCCCAGTCACGGCGTTCGCGGGGGGGTCCCTCCTCCCCATCCGGCCCCTCGCTCGGAGGGGGTCCCTCCCGCATACCATACCCAGATCCACCACGAGGTGGTGGTGGTGGTGGTTGGTCACGATACCTGATGGATTGATGTGCATTTTTGTGGGCATCATGGTGATGTGGGATGTAGGATGCACATGCACACCACAGTATCCACCACATGCATCACGTACATATCGCCCCACACAATCCCGCACACACCCCACCTGTCAGGGTAGGGTCCCCCCCTGTTGTAATAGCCACCATCATCCCTTCGCCGCTCCTCTGGTGAATAGCGCCCTCCCCTGGGGTAGTAGTCATCATTGTAGGTCCCATCATACCCACCACGACGGGGTGGAGGTGGGGGTGGTTGCCTGGCGGATGATGATGATGTGGGTGGGTGGGTGTTGGTGCATGGGCTTGATGTACAAGGGATGATGATAATAATGATGATGTGGTGTGTGGTGCTGCCCACACAGGGTGCGGTGTACCACCATCAGTACACCCTCTCAAAACAAAACACCCTCTCACCATACCTCGGTCCCCAGTCGCGCTCATGGTGGTGGTAGTAGGGGTCACGTGCGCCATACCTGTCATACCCACCACGATCATACTCACGATCATAATCACGATCGTACTCTCGCCCACGATACTCTGTATCATGTGTGTGTATATATGATCATGTACAATACATGTGATCATGAGCACAATAAAAAACATGAGCACAATAAAAAACATGAGCACAACAAAAAACATGAGCACAACAAAAAACATGAGCACAACAAAAACATCAACCAACACACCCATCACGCACCGTGATCTACAGCACGGTCATCTGTGTCCCAGTGCCCACCCCGCCCACCGTCCATGTCAGACCCGCGATTGGACAGTCGACTCGATTCACGGCGCTTGGTGTCATCTGCAGCCGTACCCAATGTGGGAAACTCATCTTTACTCAACAATGCAGTGGCCTGACGCACCTCGGGCAGGCCTGCACCACCCCAGGCGGCCCCCTGCCCACTGCCGGCACGAGGGACCGGTGGTTGCTGGCTGGAGGGGCCACTGGTGGGGCCACTGCTACCGGGCCAAGAGCCCTGTGGGTCTTTTGGGGCTGCATTGTCTGTTGCCCATGTGGTTGCGCTCCCCCTGTTGGTGGTGATGATCGTGTGCATGTGCAGATGTGCGAATTGGGTGTGTGTGATTCGGTGGTGTACCCCCCATCACACGTACTTGACGAGGTTTACGCTTGGATCCAAGCCATTGTTTTCACTCCTGTGTTGTTGATGGGGAAGCATACGCGATGGGACGCACACGGTTGACCACCTGTTGAACACATCACCCAACCATACCGTTGACTCGGCAAGTTTATGGGTTTTGGTGCAGTGACCTTGCCCAATGACACCATACGCCGGCCAGGCCTGTTGTGGTTGCCACCGTCATGATGACCATCATCATCATTGTTCTATGATCATGTCAACAACAACATACCTAGCTCCGGTGGTTGCCATGCTGCCCGCACAGCACTAGAGGCTGCTGGCGATTGCACGGGAGGCAGCACCTGTGGGTAAACGTTTATGTGAGCGCCAGACCAAGGAGATCTAGCAGCAAGAGCCCACAGGAGGTGCTTGTGTCCAGCTGCGCCACAGCGGTGTAATACAACAACAGCACTACACTCTAAGGTATTCGAGGATGAAGGACATAGCACACACGAAATGCAAGTGCATCTGGGTGGCTTGATGTGCACTGCATGCAGCAGACACACCTTGTCAGCAGCCAGTATTTTGCAAGCCCGTTGGTGACAAGGAAGATTGCTTGTTCACGGGTTGGTGGTGCTGGTGGTGCTGGTGGTGCTGGTGGTGCTTACGATTTGTATGGGAGCACTGCAGCTTCAACCCCAGCTAATGGTCTTGTGGAGGGGTGGATTGGTGCTAAACTATAGTATTGGGCTGCAGGATTTTCAGTTGCATTATTTTTCCCATGCCCCTCATTTCTTCACACACATCACCACCAGTTTACACATCTCACATGGAAGAGCTCAGCATCAAGCAGCAATTGGATGAAATACAAGAGGTCATGGATATGCTCGTGGAGCTGCCCAACAAGTTGAGGCACGAAATCATGGTATGCACGTTGATGGTGGATGTTGATGAGGCAAGTGAACAACTGCCCACACACAACAGGTGCCATTGGGCAAGCATGCATTCTTCCCTGGGCATATATACCATACAAATGAGGTGTTGGTACGGCTTGGGGGGGTTGAGCAGGACACCGAGGCATACTATGCAGAGGCGACTGCAAGTCAAGCCAGGAGACTGCTCCAGGCTCGTGCAGCACACCTAGGTGTGTTTGGGGTGTGTTTGGGGTATCTTTGGGGAGTGGGGATATACAGTGCATGCTGCACACCCAGATGTACACCCCCAAAATCGTACAACAACACACAGAGCTTACGATGGTGGATGCATGTTTGCAGCAGGCCGAGTTGGCAAGTGCATTGACAAGTGAGGGCGCATTGCTAGAGGAGGTGAGAGAAGAGGACGATGCGCGCATCATGGTGGGGCAGGGTGGTGTAGGGCTGGATGGTGTAGGGCTGGATGGTGTAGGGCTGGATGGTGTGGGGCTGAAAAAGGGATTCTTGGTGGGTTCACCGGCTGTGAGGCAAGAAACACCACCACCACCACCAGAAGCACCAGCAGAAGAAACAACACCCCCACCACGGCGCGTATCGAGGTTTAAGCAACAGCGTGCAAGACAATGATTATTATTTTACAACATCATTATTTTGTATACCAAAATCTTGTACATCATCATGATTATCAATTATCCGGCTTGACAATGCGGTAACCTACTCGATGACCAAACACTCGACCACTTGCCCATTGCTGCACACCATTGTGTCAATGGATGTCTTGACCGCATCACCCCCTTGCTCAACAGTTTCGCGAAACACAACCGGAACGGTGCCGTCTGTGGTTTCAAATACCAACTTTTGCAGGTTGACAAGGTGGTTGTTGAGCACTTGTTGTGCATTGTTGGCTGTCAAGTTCCGGGCAAGCTTTTCAAAGTATGCCACCGTAGAGGTGGTGGGGTACCACTGCTTGCATTTGAACTCGAGCTCCAGGAGCTGGGTGTATTTTTATTGTTGTCGGTTATCGGGGCATTTATCACGACGTGTAACCAACAGGAGTACAGGATACATACCTCGAGCAGGGGACCACGCAGGGGCCCACCAAACACGTCTGTACATACAGACGCCACCTGGGGCATAGAGGAGGACGCTACTGTACACTGTAGTCGCACGACACGTTGTCCCACAAAGACACATACTGCATGCAACACGGCCGAATTGGTGTATCGTGCACGCAATGCATCGGCGGGCATTTCATGTGGTGGTGGTGGTGCTGCAGCACTGGCTTCAGCAAGGGACACAGCCATAGCCTCCTTCATGTCTGTGATGAGCTGCTGGTTGTCGAGGGATTGGGTGTGGTAGATCAGGGCAGCCTCAGCCCACCTGTGTGTTGATGTTTGTTTGTGGTGATGTATGTAGATGTTTGCATGCATCCCATGGGGCACACCACACCGTAGCAGATCTCAACATACTGTTCTGGGTCATTATTCATCTCGGGTGTGCATGTTGCGTCAAGAGCGCGTTGTGCAGCGTCACTGTCAATGCCCTGGTCGACCAGCTCTTGCAGTGCCACTTGACGAGGTGGCGGTGGGGGTGGAGGAGGTTGTGGTGGTGGTGCAACAATTTCCTTCTTCTTCTTTTGTCCTTTGCTGGTGGGCTTGATGGAAATCCGTCGTCCACTTTTTTTAGTGTCAACCGTTGTGTGCTCTTCGTCATCGTATCCGTCATCATCATCATCATCATCATCCATATCATCATCGTCGTCGTCGTCATCGCCGTCATCATCATCCTCCATATCGTCGTCCATTTCATCATCATCATCATCATCATCATCATCATCATCATACGCACACCGACCAAACTCACCCCTGTCTCGATGCCCCCCATACCGCCTCCTGCCTGCATACCCCCGCATGCCTTGAAAATCGTCCCTCTCGCCAAAGGCGGTGCCATCACCAAACCCATCATCATACACGAGCGCAGCTCGGGGGGCATATGTGGCAAGGCTCCCCCTTGGGGCAGCATATCGTGTTAGTGATGGGGCGGCATACCGAGGTTGTGGGGCTAGCCTGCGAGGGGCAGTGGTGCGCTTTGTGGTGGTGCGTGGGGCTTTGGTTTTACCGCCACGGGGTGCAGTTTTCTTGGCAACACCCCCTGAAGCACGTGGGACTGCTGGGGCACGTGTTGGGAGTGAGGCTCGTGGAATGGAAGGGAGTGAGGTACGTGGGATGGAAGGGCGCGCTGTACAGGATTCTGCCTTGACACGTGTGGATGGCTCTGCCTTGATGCGTGTGGATGGCTCTGTCCTGACGCGTGTGGATGACTCTGCCTTGACACGAGGTTCTGCCTTGATTGACACAGTCTGTTGAGAGAATGGTGTAATGCGTGGTCAGGGGCGAATGCAACCAGGGGGGAGAGCAAAGAGAACAAGACACACACCTTGCTACTGCTCATCTCGACAGTGTGTATGTGTGTGTATGCCGCAGCACGAGAGGATATTACTAATACACCTCACGCACACTCACGTGGAGGTGCAGGTGGATGGAAAACGTGCTTCATCCACAACCAGATGGGGATTGATTGGATATGTTTTCCCCAGCCAAATGCATCAGCCAAGTAGTGTATCAGCCAAGTGCTACTACCATGTGTTTGTTGTGTTGTTATTGTCAAGAGTGTTTACATACGCCCTTGAAAACAACCAAAAAACAACACCGCCCCAACCCCAACCACTATTTCTTCTGCCGCCGTAGCTTCTTCAAGCGCTTGCGATGCTTGTGCTTTTTCATCTTGCTGAATCTCTTGCGTCGAACACTCTCTGCCCAGAGCTCAGTGGGTGCACCAAAAGGGCCCGGCCTCTCGCATATGGTAGGTTTTGGTTGCTGCCACAGGTGTGTGTGTGTGTCTGAGGGCTTGCTGTGACCATGCAACAGTGCCATTGGTATTGGGAGCTGCAACAGGGTGTGTAGCACTGCATGGGTGGACGATGCACACCCTGGTTGGTTGTTGGCTGGCTCTCTATTGATGGGGAACTCTCTTAATGTTGGGGCTATGCATTGAGATAATAAACTAGCGCTGTTGTGATGGGTTTGTATGGTGGAGTATGAGCGAGTGCATGCCATCCAAAGATGTTGTGGATGCAACACGTGCTGTCTTAGTTGCTGCATCAATTGGTGCTGCCGTTGCAACAGATGATGCAGCACCATCGTGCTGTGATTGTGTGAACAGATGATCGTGTTGTGTTGATGCAATACAATGTGTTTTTAGGAGTATCATGCAGGAGATATATCACACTGTGCAATCACAATACTATGCTGCAACGATGATCACTTGTGAGTGGATGACCACTTGTGGATGACTAATTAGTGGACAATTGATGGGCATAGATCCCCACTAGATCCACACAATCATCCGATCACACTATGCGTAGGGCAGCCAGGCGAGGCGTGGTGCTTGCAGCCCGTCATTTCAGTACCAAACCATCACCAAACAGAGTATTGGTATTTGAGGATTGGGTGGGGCAATCGAGTGTGTGTGGCGACCATCAACCTCCCTGCACACACATACAGGGTGCCACCCCATCAATACCAGCCACACCAGCCAGCAAAAACAACACATGGCTGCTGCATCCAGCACTGCCCGTCGACGTGCGCTTGCTGGGGGCAGGGATGGGATTGGGCGTTGCAGGGTATGTCGCATGGCAGAGCAACAGCAACAACGATGCGGGAGCCAGCAAAGAAGGGACGTCGCGTGATCCGCAGCAACTGGTGGATACAGCACCAGGAGATGATGGTTTGCAGGCAGCAGTGAATGATGAAGAGGCTGCACAACAGCAAGTGGAGGAGCAAGCCGAGCAGCAAGCCGAGCAGCAAATCGAGCAGCAAGCCGAGCAGCAAGCCGAGCAGCAAGCCGAGCCTGCAGAAGAACAAGTGACCTATATTGACCCTACACCCATGATGAACGTTTTGCAAGAGGCACTCAACACACCACCACCAGCACCTACGACACCACCACCAGAGCACATTGTGGACGTGATTACCGCACTCGACCAGGATGCACAGGCACAGCCACCCGTACATGAATTACGCAGCCTGGAGACCATAGCACAAGAAACAGAAGGGAGTGGCCATGCTGCTACCTCGCATGAGCAGCAGCTTGTTGACCAGCATGTTGACCAGCATGTTGACCATAACCAAAACGCTCATGTGACGCCCGCGTGGCTGATCGATCAGAGCAACAATGGAGATGCAGATTGGGACACGTATGCAGTTCGGCTCCGTCAAGCAGAGGCTGATGCTGCCAGTGTACAAGCACTGTTGCAACAGGTGGGAGTGTACACATGTGTGCCCAGGCATACAACAACTTATTAGCACACGTAGCACTTCACACCCCCAAAACAGGTGCAAGCGCAAGCGGCAAACCAGGTTGCCCAAGCAACACAATACGCAGCGCACGTACAAGCTGTCGCCAAAAAACAAGAACAGTTGTACCTGCACCAGCTGCAACAGCAGGCCAACGCACTCTCTACCCAGCGTGCTGCAGAGTTGCAGTTGCAGGCTGATAAACTGGCCCTCGAACGAGAAGCAGCGTTGACAGCACTCCGTACAGAGTATGACACCCAACTGGAAGCCCTGCGTACCCAGCTCAACGTCCTCTCCATGGCATTTGCGCGGCGAAGCGAAGAGCGCAAGAGCTCCCACAGTGCGCACAAGCTTGCATTGGCAGGGATGGCATTGCAAGACGCGCTCGAGTGGGGCCAGCCGTGCGCCACGCAGATCGAGGTGCTGCGAGCGGCAGCGGGGGACGACCCGGTCGCCGCGGTGGTGTTGCACAGCGTCGAGCGCGTGGTCGACGGGGGGCGTCGTGCAGTGCTAACCGTGCCCGAGCTGGTTGGACGCGTGCAGCGTCTGCGATCGAGGTTGGGGGCGTTGATGCTGATTGGGGAGCGCGATGTGGGGCCCGTGACGCTCGTAGTTGCCACCGTGGCTGGGTGGCTGCGGGTGGTGGGTGGTGGGGGGGGGGGGGCGGGGGGGGGGGGGGGGGGGGGGGGGTGAGGACGTGTCGTCTGTGTTGGACGATGTGGAGCGCTTGATAGAGGAAAACAGGTTGGTGCATGCTGCAGAGGTGCTGGAGAGGCACACAAGGGGGACAGCGGCGGCGAAAGAGGGGGGGGAGGGGGTCGTGGAGGCGTTGAGGGCAAGGGCTGCGTTGGAAACGGGGGGGGCGCTTTTGCAGGCACGGGCGAGGGCGTTGTGTGCTTCGTTAGCGTGAGCTTGTCGGGTTTTATGTGGCGTTGAGTGACTCTGTGTTGACAGGGTAACAAATCAACGTACGCACAATTCCCCGCACATTTCACTTCAATAGCAGTTGCAACGATTGACTCATACCATCTGACATCCTCCCAACGCTTTCCGGACACACCACGAGCAGAATCTGGTCATCATCCTCAAGTCGCACATAGTGTCCACCGTTTCGACAGGTAGGACGGATGGGATCGCTGCATTTTCTATCATGATACGTCATGCAGCATTAGTCTATGTTGTTTTGAGGTGCATTGATGATGCGCAGAGCTGCCGATCCTCTCCATTGACCAGGCGCAATGGCATACACCAAGACTCGGTGGAGCACATGTGATCATGATGGATTCGACCTGTACGTTGCAATTAGTGGCCAGTGGACCGCAGATGGGATGTGGCTGCTAAACACCCACCACACGAACTGGTGCGCTTGTGTTGTATTTCTGTGAGGCGCACACACTATCACACTACATACTATATTCCCCCTCTCCCAACAGGCGCATCGCCACGTTGATCACGCAGTGCACCGGATCGTGGTGAATAGCGCAGACGTGCGTAGGGACAGTGGAACACAGGTTGGGGATAGGCTGCGGGCGATCCTGCATCGTTTTGTTGAAAAAGTGGATGAGGATTACACATGGTACCGGATGAGGTATGTGGATTGGTGGTGGTAGTGGTGGTGGTGATCTGCGGGTGGTGTTGGTGGACTCAATCGGCTGTGAACACGTCACTTGAAACACCAACCCACACACACAGGAAAATGTCGCCACTTCCGCTGTCGGATGGCATGCTGCTGTTGGTCAATATGGCAACCTCCGAACATCAACATGGGTGTGCTGGTCAAGCTGCTGGTATGTTGTTGTTGCTGTTGCTGTGTACACAACCAGATGTACCTCCCCTGCTGTACCCATACGCCAGAACCCCCCCATCCACACTCATACCCACACACCCACACACACCCACAGGCCCGTACGGTGGAGGATTTTAAGAAGCAGCCACACATGCAGGGGAACGAGGACGAGGAGCGGGCGACGTGGCGGGCGCTTGCGAAAACCTTGAAGCTGGATATCAGCCCAGAGACGATGATGTTGCTGGCTGCTCTTACCCAGCGTATGTGTGATGGGTGAAGTGTGTGTGATGGGTCAAGTATGTGTGATGGGTGAAGTGTGTGTGATGGGTGAAATGTGTGTGATGGGTGGAGTGGCCATGTACTGATGCTGACATACACACCACCACCAACACACATACACCACCGCCAACATACATACACCACCACCAACAGCAAACGTACGACACATATGCAGCACAGGAGGGTGCGGAGGCAAATGCTGAGGAGGGTGCGGAAGCAAACGCTGAGGGCGGTGGCGTGCAGGAGGTTTCGGAGGGGAACGACGTTGACGATGAGGAGGCTTCGGAGGGGAACGATGTTGACGAGGAGGGTTTCCGTATTTCGAGCGACGAAAGCGACGAAGAGGAGCACCCACGAAAGGCTCGCTGTGTGGTGGTGTGGCAAAGCTCCAGCGAAGAAGAGCGAGAACCTCTTTTGGGGGGGTGGTTCTTTTCCTTTTTTGAATGCAGATGAGTAAAAGAAGACGAAGGAAAGAACTTCCTCCTTCTCGAAAGTTTCTCTCTCTCTCTTCTTTTTCTCCCTCTTTCCTCCCCCCTTTCCTTTCTTCCCCCTCTCTCTTTCCCTCCCCTCTTTCTTTTCGCTCCCCTCTCTCTCTCTTCCCTTCTCTTCTCTCTACTCTCTCTTCTCTTCTCTCTCTTTCCCTCCCCTCTCTTTCCTTTTTCTCCCCTCTCTTCTCTTCTCTTCTCTCTCTTCTCCCTTTTCTCTCTTTCCCTTTCCCTCCCCCCTCTTTCCCTCCCTCCCTCTCTTCTCTCTCTTTTTCTCCCTCTTTCCCTCCCCTTTCTTTTCCCTCCCCCTCTTTCCCTCCCCTCTTTTCCCTTTCTCCTCTCCCTCTTTCCCTCCCCTCTCTCTCTTCTCTTTCTTTCTCTTTCCCTCCCCCTCTCTCTTCTCTCTTTTCTTCCCTTCTCTCTTTTTCCCTTCCCTCTCTTTCTTTCCCCCCCTCTCTCCTCTTCTCTCTCTCTTCCTTTTTTCTTTTTCTCTCCTCTCTCTTCTCTTTCTCCCTCTCTTTTTCTCTCTCCCATCTTCCCCTTTTTTCCAAAAAAAAAAGGGGGGGAAGAGAGGGAGGGGAGAGATGAAAGAGAGGGAGAAAGGGAGGGGAGAGGGGAAAGAGAGGGAGGAAAGAAAGGGATGAAGGGAGAAAGGAGAGGAAAGGTGGCACACGAAAAGACAGGAAAAATAGGGAAAGCAGTTACACAAACACGATCGTCGCAACGAAATGAGAAACACGCACCAAGCATTCCTTCTTACAAAATAAAAGGAGTGCGCATGGATTTTTTCCCTCTTTGAATGAAAAACTCAACACTTACAAGTATTTTCCAAAGATCGAGAACAGAACCACAAAAATGAACCCGACTCCGATGATACATGCAGTAACGATGCCTGCAATTGCATCAGATGAGAGCCCAGCAGACCACTGGCATGCCTCTGCGGGTGCGTACACATTGGCGGTGGCAAACGACACGTTGCTGGTGTTGTAGATGAGGTTGAACTCAAAGCGGATGATGTTGTCGTTGATCTTGACGTAGCGGGGCACGTTGCCCTGGGGACCAGTGGGGGGGGAAGAGCCATCGGGCAGGGTCCTGTTGGTTTATTGGGGGGGGGAAAGCGTCGTTGTCACACTAAAAAACATTGTGTTGTGAACAACAAGAACAAGAACAAAAACAACAACAAAAACCACCATACCAGTTTTGGGTGTTGGAAAAGCCACCCACGCGTGCACCCTGGGTGATGAAAAACACGTTGCCACGCACGGTGCCGGGCACACGGTAGTTGACACGGGCAGTGGGGGAGAACCAAAAGGCAGTGCCCACGTTGGGGTCTGCAGCGGTACCGTTCAAGAAGATCAGGTACTCACGCTGGCATGGCTGATAGGATGCCACAATGCCGGGGGTCACGCCCTGCAGGGGCACGGTGCCGTTGGCAAAAGGCACATTGCAGGTAAACTGGGTGTATGCCTGGTCGGGGATGATGTCACGGCATGCGCCAGACACGTTGCCTGCAGCTGCGTTGGCAATCTGCAAGTCGATGGCCTGTGTCCAGGTCATTGAGGGTGTAATACGAGCGTCCACGTTGGTGCGCCATGAGGAACCCACGCGGAAAGCACGGTTTTGTGGGGTGCAGAAATCCACTGGGAAGTACCACGTGGTCTCGAGTGTGGCAGTGCCGGTGGTGGCCGTCAGGTTGTAAAAGCCGGTACGGGTTAGGTTGTTGGAAGGGGATGGTGTGAGGTCTGTCACGGGGTTGAAGCTGCCTGTGTGGTGGGATTTTTGGAAACAGGGTGATGAGTTGTGGTCGTTATGTGGTCGTCATGGATCATACACCCAACGTACTCAGTGACACGGTGGGGGGGTATGTGCTGGCCAATGCAGAGTTGCCAGAGATGGTACGTGTGTACGAGGGCACGCAGGGGTTGATAGCCACAGTCAACCGGGTGGTGCCGTCCTGGGCAGTACAGTTGTATGCTGTGCAGGCACCGTTGGTTGTGCACACGGCGCCAATTGCAGCTGCGCTGGCATTCAATGCACGCGTCTGGGCTTGGCAGGTTTGCCAGATAGTGGCGTTTGTGCTGTTGACGGTGGTGTACAGGTTGAGCTGGGCAAAGGCATTCAGGTTGTCAGATTGGGCAGAGGCCACACCGCAGCCCAACACCACTGCCAAGGCCAAGATGATTGTTTGAGTCCGCATCTATGATGTGTAGGGTGTAGGTGACAGATAGGCAGTGGGGTATGACAACTACACCAACATCGGATGCTATATTGGGCTAGCAACAACGCGATGCAACACGATTCGTAATCAATCGCTGATGCAATCGCGGGCACGATCCGCAGGGGGCGGCATTTGAGCGCGCCAGCCCCTGCCCCATCAAGTACTACAACAAGACATGCACGCAGCCACATATCACCAAACAGCCCCATTGCTCCATCGAATGCATGCAAACACGGTGTAATGGCAGTGCCAAGACATGCATGGTGGGACTTTGCGCACCTTGCTGCTAATATGGTCAGCGATGCTGAGGATCGATACAAGCCTTGGAGGGGCGAGTGTGTTGGGGGACGTGTGTGATGGAATACAACTGCACACTGCTTCCGATGGTATGCAGATAATGAAATACAACTTTGATGGGTGGTATGGATGGTGGCAATTTTTTTCCCTGGCCGGAATTGTGCGTCAGTGTGTGTTGGAGGTATTTGAGAACCACCTACACCCACACATGCAGGGGCCCACATGTTCCCTCAGACACACTGAATCATCTCGTGCTGGGCGCTCGACCACTGCCGGGCACACAAACCCGCTGACACACATTGGTGTGTGTGACTGTTGGCATGAAGTACCGCCCATCGCCTAGCAGACGCTGCTGAGTGCTTCACATACACAACCTGCATGCACTTCGCCGGACTGCAGCACTAAAGCATCAGCGTAGTGCTAGACATACATCTGCCCAACAATCAGCAGATGGGGCCCTGACCGGGATACGTGTTGGCACATACCGATTTGCCCAGGACGACCTTCGGTTACCAGCAGCGGGTGCAAAAGAGGCAGGACGAGGCCCTTCTGCGCGGCCATAGATACAGTAGATGATGACACAGCAGCAGGCATCGGAAGGGGAAGCCCAGCTGTGTATGAATATGCAAGATGTGGCGATTCGCACCGTGATGGATGTGCTGGTAGACCTGCTTGTGTGGCACCTGGCAGGGCAGGACAAGATGTGTACCAAACGGTGCGTTCTTTCTTGGCACGCTCTTTCTTATATGGCACAGGTTGCGCGCTGACAACCAACTCCTTGTAGTTGCTTCTTGTTGCGGTCCCACCGCCACAGTCCTTGGCAACAAATGCAACAAGGGGAGAGCAGCATAGAGGCCCGTTGGTCACTGCTGTGGAATCATATTATGTGGATTGCATTATCAAGAGGTAGCCCTCACGAGCCGACCCCGGCCAACGAGTACTGGCCACAAATTCTTCATAAGGTTGGACACCAGTGGTAGTGAAGTGTTATTGGTGGGCACACGAGCGGTGTAACAACTTGTATCACAAAAAATGCCAGGAACAGAAGAGGTCCCGCTGCACGCTGACCAAGCGTTCGTTGCAACGTGCGCGCTGACCTTGGCTCTTTGAAGACTTGCATTCCACACTCGACAGCAGGGCCCCAGGGGTTTGCCAATATCCACCCAGGCCGGGTGGCAGTCCGGCAAAAGGAACTTTATTGAAAAGCGTCCACCTCCGCATTGCATGCATACTATCTACAACTCCAACAACTCGTTGTTATTCTCCTATTCTGTCCAGGACAGTTCACAAACATATTACAACTTTGTGTGCTTGCGAGTAGCACTGCGCCAACTCTTCGCACAGCAGCACACACACACACACATCGGGCAGCACCACCCGACCACTTACCACCATGGGTGCGGACCACGTCCCCGTAGCCATCAACAAGCCTTCTCAATGGAAGGGGCGTGACCCCGATCGCTGGGGCTTCTTCACAAAGTTGTCCTTTGCATGGCAATACAGGGTACGTTGGTGGAGATGGTGCAAAATGCCATGGTGGTTGACTTGTGTCCTGGTGGCTGGTTGTTGCGTTGAGACCCGTGATTCCCTCTCCATCATCATTACCATCTCTCTCACACAGATCGTGCCACTTGCGCGCAAGGGCAAGATTACCATCGACGAACTCCCGCTCCCATCGGACAAGACCGCAGACCAATGCTTTGCCCAATTCAACGCCAACTGGGAGGCTGCATTGGCAGCCAACAAGGATTCGAGCAAGTCGCCAAGCCTCCTCAAGGTATGACGCGTACATCGTGACGATCTACTACACTCGTTCTGTGGTTGTACCTCTCCAAACCAACCTCTCTTACAAACCCCCTCATAATCAAACTCAGGTGTTGTTCAAGACCTATGGCAAGAAGTTGATGCTTGCCGGTATCTTCAAGCTCCTGTGGTCCGTGCTGGTCATCCTTGGTGCCTACTATTTCACCCGTTCCATCCTGGAGTGCATCCGTACCCTCGAGGGCCTCCAAACGTATGTGGTTGTGGGTGGTGGTGGTTGTGGGTGGTCTTCTCACACGTGTGTCCTCACACAACCCCCTCTCCCACGGTACCCAGATCTGTGTACGATGCTGAGTGGAAGGGCTGGCTCCTTGCCGTCTGTTTCTTCATTGATGCATGGCTGCTGGGTGTCTGCCTGCAGCGCATGGGCTTTGGCGTGCTCGACATTGGTATCCGAGTGCGTGCTGCGCTCATTACCGCCATCACCCGCAAGTGCTACTCCATGGCAACTATGACCAAGGAGGTCAACGCACAAGCAGTGGCATTCGTGGCCAACGACATCAACAAGATCTTTGAGGGTATCCAGGAGATTCACTACCTGTGGACCGCTCCTTTCGAAGCCGGTGCCATCGTCGTGTTGCTGTCTACCCTGGTCGGTATCTACTGCTTGCCAGGTAGGGTGGTGTGTTTGGGGTGGTGTGCCTATGGTGGGGAGATGCTTTTGTGGTGCTGTTTTCTCTCTCCTCGACACACTACCAACCCCCCCCTTAATAACAACAACAGCGCTTGCCATCATCTGCCTCGTGGTCCCTGCCCAATACTACTTTGGCTTCAAGATCATCCGCAACAAGATGCTCAATGCATCCAACGTGAACGAGCGCTACTCCATCATCCAGGAGCTGTTGCCTGCCATGAAGCTCATCAAGTACTATGCATGGGAACAGTTCTTCGAGAAGGAGGTTTCCGAGGTATGTTGTTGTGCTGTTTATGTTGTGGTGGGTGTGTTCGTGTAATGAGGGAGATGATCGTTGTCGCCACACTGCTCATCATCATCACAACACCACATTCACACCAACCCCTCATTACCAATAGGTGCGCAAGCGTGAGATGCGCTACATGATCCGCAATGCCGCCATCAAGACCATCAACGTGTCCATGGTGTTTGGTGTGCCCCCCGCTGTTGCAATGTCCGTGCTGATCCCCTACGAGCTGACCCAGACCGGTATGTGTTTGTATTGGGGAGTATTGTTGAATTGAGTTGGTGTCTGCTCTTATATATCTATATCATCAAGCCCACCACATTATACAGGTCGCTTCGGTGCAACTGGTGCCGCTGCCAAGTGGCCAGGCATGGAAGGTCCCTATGTCACCACCGTCACCTCTTTCGTGCTGCTCTCGCTCTTCAACATCCTGCGCTTCCCCCTGGTTGTCCTGCCCAAGGCACTGCGCTGCGCATCCGAGTCCATTGCCTCTGCACGCAAGATCGAGACATTCATGGCTCGCCGCGTCGTCAACAAGCAAAACACCACCGGTACCCCTGGTGTGCACTTTAAGAACGCCGTCTTCTCCCACCACTCCAACGACGCATTCAAGCTGCGCATCCCTGAGTTTTCCGTCAAGCCAGGAGAGTTGGTGGCCGTGGTTGGCCGTGTCGGTGCCGGTAAGACTTCCCTCTTTGAGGCCATCCTTGGCAACATGATCCAGAACGAGGGTGAGGCCCAGGTCGGTGGCCAGGTCGCCTATGTGCCCCAAAACCCCTGGTGCCAGAACTTGACCATCAAGGAGAGCATCCTGTTTGGCAAGCCCTTGGAGGAGCGCCGATACAAGAACGTGATCCATGCATGCGCACTCGAGTTGGATCTTGAGATCTTGCAGGTACGTGTTGTTGTTGTTGTGGTTGTTTTTGTAGAGTGTTGTTTTTTGCCCCGCCATCCCCTCACACCTTGCGACCCCCCCCCACAACAACAGGCTGGTGACCAGTCCATGGTGGGTCTCCGTGGTATCAACTTGTCTGGTGGCCAGCGCCAGCGTCTCAACCTCGCCCGTTGCGCCTACTTTGACGGCGACCTCGTGCTGCTCGACAACGCCCTCTCTGCCGTCGACCACCACACCGCCCAGCACATCTTTGAGCACTGCGTCAAGGGTATCTTTGCTGACAAGGCCACCATCTTGATCACCCACCAAGTCGAGTTCCTTCCCAAGTGCGACCGTGTTGCCATCATGAACGACGGTGACTGCTTGTACTTTGGCAAGTGGAACCAGGAAGCCGCCCAGATTCTGTCTCGCTACCTGCCCGCAAGCCACATGTTGGCAGCAGCAGGCAATGCCGAGCAGCCCCGTGACGCCAAGCCCAAGAAGCAAGCCACCAGCAAGGAGGTCAAGAGCGCGGTGAACAAGGCACCTGTCATGAAGGATCGCCTGACACTGACCCATGCCATCTGGGAGTTTTTGAACGAGGCACGATGGACCATCTTTGCCTGCTCTCTGTTCATCTTCTTGTCCTGCCAAACCTCTCGCCAGATAGGTGACTACTTTATTCGGTATGTTGTGTGAGGGGTGGGGTAGTATGTATTTTGTGTGCTGCTGGGGGGTGCAGAGCATCGAGTATATGCACTTGTTGAAAACATGTCTAGTAACATAATCACACTCCCCCCCCCCTTCACCACAAACAGCTTCTGGACTCGTGATTTCTACGGCAAGTGGAACCCCGCCAACCGTTATGGTCCCCAGGACCCTACCCTGTGGGGTGAGAAGTTTTACATCTTGGTCTACGGACTGTGCGGCTTCTACTTTATCTTCTCCATGCTTTTCCGTGGTACCTTTTTGTACTGGTGGGCATTGGGCGCCTCATGCCGCTTCCAGAAGAAGTCCCTCCACCGTGTGTTGTATGCTCCTCTCGGCTACTTCCTGAGGGTACGTTGTTGTTGGGGGGGGGGGGGGGTCTTGTGCGCGTGGTTGTGCAGTCTCATTCATGTATATATTCGTAATGTACACCCTCCCCTTCACAACAGACCCCCGTCGGTGACCTCCTTGTCTCTTTCACCAAGGACCAGGATGTGCAGGACGAGGCATTGCCAGATGCCCTGTACTATGCAGGTATCTATGGCCTCATCCTTGTGGCCACTACCATCACCGTGTCCACCATCATCCCTCTGTTCTCTGCATTGACTGGCGGTCTCTTCGTCGTGTCTGCTGTCATGCTTGCCCTCTACATGCCTGCTGCTACTCACTTGAAGAAGCTGCGCATGGACAGCTCTGGTGCCGTGGTGACCTTGGTTGCCGAGGCATTGGACGGCCTGCAGACCATCCAGGCATTCAACCAGCAGCAGTACTTTGTGTCTTGGACCGTGCAGCGTGTGGACGACAACCACAAGGCATTGTTTGCTGCCGAGACCCTCAACTTGTGGTTGGCCTTCTTCTGCGATTTCTATGGTGCATGCTTGATTCTTGCAGTGGCATGCTTTGCCATGGGCCAGTGGCAGACACTGGGCTCCGGCAATGTGGGTCTTGCATTCTCCCAGACCATTCAGATGTTGGTGTTTTACACTTGGTCCGTGCGCCTGCTGGCCGACTCTATCGGTCTGTTTGGCTCCACTGAGAAGGTACTACTAAGTGGTGATTGTTTTTGCTTGTTTTTTGCTTGTTTTCCCTCTGCCAACCCCTTTGTATGTAAATCTCACACTCCCCCCCCCCAACAAAACAGCTGGCATTCCTGTCCAACCACATCCCCCAAGAGGGTGGCAAGCTCCAGCCCCCCCACCTCTACCCGGAGGGCAGCAAGTACAAGATCCCCTATGGCAAGAAGGGTGACCGCATCCTCGCACTCCCCGTGCCCATGGTGGAGAACAAGCAGATCACTGCAAGCTGGCCTAGCCGTGGTCAGATCAGCTTTGAGAGTGTTGTGATGAAGTACGCACCCCACTTGCCACCTGCTCTCAAGGGCGTCACATTCAGCGTGCAGCCCCAGGAGAAGGTTGGTGTGGTCGGCCGTACCGGTTCTGGCAAGTCCACCTTGCTGCTTGCACTCTACCGCATGTTCAACTTGGAGTCTGGTCGCATCATGATTGATGGCATTGACATCAGCACTTTGTCCCTGCCCCAGCTGCGTCGCGGGCTGTCTGTCATCCCACAGGTGTGTTGTTGTTATTGAGTGGTGGTTGTTGTCAAGTGATGCTTTTTGCTGCGCACCATTTTGAGACGTACCAACTATCATCGCACACACAACATCATCCCACCCCCACAACACAACAACAGGAACCCGTTGTGTTCTCCGGTACCGTGCGCTCCAACATGGATCCCTTTGGCGAGTTTGGCACTGATGCCGACCTGTGGGATGTGCTCAACCAGGTGGGCTTGGCCGACCACGTGACCAACATTGGCGGCCTGGACGCCAAGGTGGATGCCGTGGCACAGTCCTGGTCCCTGGGTCAGGCCCAGCTCATGTGCTTGGCTCGTGCTGCCCTGAAAAAGGTGCCCGTGTTGTGCCTGGATGAGGCAACCGCTGCCATGGACCCCGCCACTGAGCAACTTGTGTTGGACACCATCCGCAAGATCTTCTCCGATCGCACCACATTCACAATTGCCCATCGTTTGGACACTGTCATCGAGTCTGACCAAGTCATTGTTATGGAGCAGGGTGAGCTCGCAGAGATGGCACCCAGCCACGTGTTGCTGTCTCGCCCTGACAGCATGTTCAGCAAGTTGGTGGACCGCAGCGGCCCAGCTGCAGCAGCCGCCTTGCGCAAGGTTGCACGAGAGTATTACGAGAAGAACAAGGGGACCACAGCAGAGGAGCGTGCTGTGCGACAGACTGGCGCTGATGTGTTGCCTTGAGACACTGTGCTGTGTATGCTGTGAGAGACATTTCATAATGACTGTTGTTTCATTTCTGCTCTGCTTGTGCAACAACATGCTGTTTTGTTGTTGCACGCGGCTGCGCGCTTGCGTTTTTGTTTTTGTTGTTGTGTAAACGTACAAAAAAATACAAGGGACCCAAGTGTGCTGTACATGTCATTTGCACTATTTTCCAACAAGCCGGATAACTGAACGCAAAAAGTCCGACGGCCAGGAGAGGAGGGTTTCACATGCCACTGCGCTGACCGCCGTCCCTTTGGGAGCCCCCTTTTGCTCTTCGACGACCACCTCCAACGGCAACGTTGTCTCTTCTGCACCTCTTTGCTCGGGCACCAGCCTCGCGGTGTGCTGCAAACCCCCATGCACGTGGTCTGCCACCACCTGCGCAAGCACTTCTTCCATGGCGTCCTCCACCATGCGCTCGAATGCGGCCGCGGTTGCGCTCCGTTGGAGGACCTGCTTCTGCTCTGTGGACGCGTTCTGGGACGATGCATACCACCACCACCACGAAGGCAAAAGCAAGGCCATGAAAAACAGGAGAGGAAGCAGCTTTTTCCACCGAGGTGTGCTGTGCGGGGACTTGTTTGCCTCCCTTCCGAGCACTGTGCACAGGAAAGGTTTCCCATGATGGCGTGCTGTCATCAGCACCGCACGCACCCACACACATACCGAGGGACGCCATTGATGGTGCAGGTGTGGGGGGCACCCCGTGCAGATATGACGACGTCACGTTGCCATTGCCTGCACCCCCACCCCCACCACTGCCGCCGCTGCGCTGCTTGCCCCCCCCCGTTGGTGTTGCTGGTGCTGTTGGACCACCAAATGCACTGGACAGGGGCACCTCAGTCAGTCGCTGCGTGCGTGCTGCCAAGTATCGCCGCTCCACCCCACCGAGCAACCCACCCGCCTCATCCATCAGCCACTGCGTCAACAAATCCAACTCCCCATGCACATGTGGCACTGCGGTCCCATACTCGTACACACGCGGCTCCGCCACCACCGCAAAACACGGCAGCGGCTGCACCGCGGACGTGGTTTTTGCTTGCTTTGCAGCGGGGTGCACACCCTCTGTGGTGATGATGCTCCGTGCCAATGCCTCCCGCTCTTCATTCCTCATCGCATCTGCCTTGGCCATCACCACCACCACCGGTAGCCGCTGCCTCAGGCGATGTGGTACAACGGATGGTGCATGTTCCCCCTCACCATGGGGTCCCACCATGACGATCGCCACAGCGGGCCTGGTGTCGCGCAGTGCGTGCATGGGCACCGTCCGAAGCGGGTCCTGCTCCTGCCTGTGTGTGTTGCTGTTGTTGCTGTTGCTGCGAAAGGGGCGTCTGGCCCAATTTGTTCCCACACCTCAAGTACGCATCGTGCTGGGCGTCGATGTGTGCTGCCACCTGGTGCTCTTGCAGTTCACAGCAGTGTGCCCTGATTGCCCCCTTGCTTTTCGTGGAGATGCCCTCTCGCAGCGCTGCTGCCAACGTGCTGCTTCCTACCCGTGGGGCACCGACAAGTAGGATGTTGAGTGTGGTTGTTTGTGACACAGTGTGCATGTTGTCATCATCCTTGTGCTGTCGGTCGTGTTCCCGCCCAAACGACAGGTTTCGTGCAGTGGCGCGGGGGGAGTGTGGTGGCTCATCGGCCTCTGCCTGTGCTGCTTCCAGGTTTTCACGTGCCTGTGCTCGCTTGGCCTCCTGTGGTTTTGTGTGGGGTGTTAGGGAAGGGTGTTGGGATGTCATTGTGTATCCATCCATCACAGACGTTGAGTTCGTCGATTGCTGCTGCTACAACTGCTGTTACGCTTCGCACAGGCGATTGGGAACGCGATCTGGATGACGTAGGGCTGCTGCTAGAGAATGCAAACGTGGTTTTGTCCATGTCGGGATTGCTGATCAGGATCTGCACATGAGGTGTTGTGCGTTCTAAACAGCTCAACTTGCAAGCAGAGAGTCTTGAGAATTATGAAAAACCACGGTGATCATCAAAAACGTGCATTGTCTTGGTGGTGGCGAAAACAACGTCAACGCAACAACAGTGAAAATGCAACAGCCCCTCTCTCTTCAGTACTCTACCTGCACCATCATGTCGTTCGCACTCACAGACTCGCGTGGAATCGCCTCCCCAACATCCCCCCCGCGCAGCCCATCCAGCGACGTGCTCACCCCTACTTTGGGTGCCCGTGACTGCACCTTTGTGGTCAGCAGCCCCGCCCCCGACAGCCAATCCAAAAACGCCTCCCATCGCGCGGGCTCCATAAAACCCCAGCGCCCCGAGGATGTCAGGAAATCCTGGGTGTTGGGGAGTTTTGTGATGCACAGCAAAACCACCACCACCACCATCACGGAAACCGCTCACCTTGCCAACTGTTTCAAGCGAGCGCTGCACGAGTTCCTTGGACGGCACACCCTCTGGCAAGGGTGTGGCAGCATACTCGGCTGCGACTGCCTCACAAAACAGCACTGCAGCCTGTTCAGGGTGTTGTACGGCATGCTGATAGCCCTTTTCAGTGGCTGCCAGCAGGGCCTTGATGTCATCACCACGTGCACTGTGTCGGGTGTTGGATGTGTGTTGCACATGCATGACGATGGAGCGCACACAGTATACGCAAACGCCACACACAGCTCCCCACCTACCTCAACCCCTCGGGCGTGGCGCTCAGCACGGGTGCATATTGGTAGGCCACACCATAGTTCCCCAGCCGAAACACGTTCAATTCCACACCCTTGATTGCCGCCTCCACACCCTCCCAGCCCATAAACACCCATGTGGCATCGCATTTGTTCTCCAGCAGCGTGTTCCACAGGCCCAGCATGGGCAGCACCAGCTCCGTATACTCCCCCTTGCCCCCATCGTTGCGGATCATTTGCTGCACAATGCGCCCCTCATAGCGGGCACCGTAGGAACCGTAGACACAGCCGTCGAGCTTTGCAGGACGGTCAATGCCACTGGATTTCAGTGTTACAATTGCACTGGTGTCATGCTGCAGCAGTGCTGCCACCGCCTTGATTTTGGGCTTGTTCTGGTGTTGAGCATCATCTGCCGGCCATGTGTTGTAAGACACCACCGTCTCCGAGGGATGAATTGCCAGCAGGGCATCATTGGATGCGAGGAGCGACGCGGGGGTGGCCTTGTACTCGTCCACGTGGGGGCTGCGCAGGTGCACATCCAAACCAGCCTCTGCATACAAGCCCATGGCCTTGGCGATGAAAAAGCCTGAGGTGTAGAGTTGACGGCGTGGTTCAGCGAGTGGGTGTACGGCTGTACGCTAACAACAAACCTGCATGGTTGGTGTTGGGCGTCCAATCAAGCGCAACCGTGACTGCTTTTGCCGGCGGTGCCATGGTGTGATCTACTGCGCTGTGTAGCACACGGACGGACGTTTTGTGTACGACTAATTGTGCACGCTGTGATACTGTATGTTAACGCTTGTTTGGAACTGTTACGGCTTCTTTTTTTGACGTGGTTTATGGTTTTTAAGAAAACTAGGTAGCTGCGGGTAATGGTTGACCACAATGATGGTTGTGGTCCCTTGTTGTCAACCGTTCCTCAATAAACACAACTGTGATGAACATAACTGTCAAAGGTACATACACCGAAACATTCAAGGCAAAACACTGGCTGCACGACAAAGTATTGATCAACATTGCCTGTGCATAAGTATGTAATCAACTGTATGCAAATCGGTAACTGCCGTGGAAGGTATGTGTGTTGGAGGTGTGGGGTTCCTCTGCACACGTACGTAAGTGTACGATATTTCCGTGAAAAACATCTACATATATTATACATATGTATTACAATTACATTGCACAGTTGTACAGAGTACTCACAGTGTTGTACATGCACCATACCGAGCTAGCAAGCAACTGTGGAAACAAGCAAACGTGACACTGAATACACGATGTTGATGATGATAACCCACCAACACGCACTTGCCTAGCCACAACCCACCATCAACACCACCATGGGTGAGAAAAGCCCTGCATACAAGAAACACTTGTCAGATCGTGATGCCACAACGACCACTACCCTCATGAATGTGGCGGCAATCGTGGAGAAAGCGGATGAACAGGTGAGTGAGACACAGCGTGTAGGAGGTGTGAGATACTGTGTGAGATAGTGTGCACACAATGTGCACACACCCAGGTGCTCCCTGCAGTCTACTTGTACATTGGCGCCAGTCTGCGTGTGAGCCTGCAGCAACTGGGTCATCTCACAGCAGCCCGTGCCATAGTACAGGTATTTTGTATTTGTATTTTGTAACTGTGGTGTTATGGTGCAGGGTCACAACAACAGATATGCAGGGTCACAGTAACAAGCCATCCTTTTCATGCATCATCGAATGCCATTGAGCATCATGTCATCCTCTGATTGCACACGCAACAACCTCTCCCTCAGGCGATATGCTCACCAATAAGCGGTGTGTTGGGAGACAAGTATGATCGCACCCAAGTGGTTGCTGCAGGTTGCTGGTTGTGGGCAATCATGACAGCCATGGTTGGACTCAGTACAAGTGTATATGAGGTATGTGGTGTGTATGACATGTGGGTGGCATCGTGTTTATACTGAGTGGGATGCGTGGCATTGTTGTACATGGTATCTTTTATGCAGAAACATGCATCTTGGCCCACACACATATGTATACAACTGCATCTCCACACACATGTGTACACACATTCCCCCATGACAGGCAATGATATGGTGTGCATTCAATGGGTTGGGACTGGCACTAGTCATCCCCTGTATTTCATCATTAGTCGCTGATTATCACCCGTCAGACATGCGGGGCAAGGCGTTTGGTGTCATGGGCTTTGTGTCTGCCATTGGTATGCTGCTGCTGGTTGTTGTTGTTGTAAATGTTGTTGTTGTTGTTGTTGTTGTTGTTGTTGTCAACCAGGTCAATGTGCAGACAGCCAATGTCAACCACACACAACGATGACATGCCACTACCCACATGCTTCATCCACACCACTACACCCATGCTCCACCCACATCACTGCACCCATGCTCCACCCGCCCCCCCCAAAAAGGTGCCATGGCAGCCACCCTGTTTGCCACCAACATTGGGGGCACCACCATATGGGGTTTTGCCGGGTGGCGTGTGGCATTTTGTGTCATTGCCCTGGTCAGTGTAGTCACAGGCATCTTGGTACTCACACTGGCACGCGACCCTCGGGTGCATCCATCCACTCCAGGAGCCCCTAAAGCACTCACCCCCCACACATTTTCACGTGCAGTGTTGATGGAGCAGCTCCAGGGTGTGTTGGCACTGTTTGCCAGCGCTGATGTGCAGGTGGTGTTGAGGAATAGAAGTTTTCAGATCATCATCTTGCAGGGCATTGTGGGCACGGTGTGTGGGGTGGGGGTGGGGTATATGTGTGGATGTGGGATGTTGTTTTTGTGGTATTGAGAAGCGGTATGTGCAGATTTTGCGGTACGACATACGCTGGTCTGCATGATGTAGTGGCAGTGTGTATACTCCACATGCACACATGCATACTGCATCCCATCAAAACCCCAGCATGCCCACACACCCACCCAGCCCCCTCCTCCCCCCACACCACACACAAGATGCCATGGATGAGCCTGAGCTTCCTCACCTTGTGGTTGCAAATGGTAGGGTTTGCAGATTCCCAAGCATCCTTCCTCGTGGCCCTCTTCACCCTGGGCTGTGCTGCTGGGTCCCTGCTGGGGGGCTACCTGGGTATGGTGGGTGTGCATGGCTGGCACACCACCATGTGTGCACACATGTGCATGATGTACCACGTCCATGTCCATGAAGTACCACGTGTCGTACATACATATACACCCACATGTAGACACCGCACACACCACCATATGTATACACCCCACACCCCACCAGGTGACCGTTTTTCACGAGTCCACCCCTGTGGTCGTATTTTCGTCAATCAGCTCTCTGTGTTGCTTGGTCTCCCTATGTGTATGGTGCTCCTCAAGGGCCTGCCTTGGCCATTGCTTACCACACCACCCAGTGCAGCATTGCATTGGGTGTATGCAAGTGTGCTGTTGCCGTTTGGCCTGGTTGCAAGCTGGTATGGTGTGTGTAGGTGGTGTGTGTAGGTGGTGTGTGTATGTGTGATGTGCAGTGGTAGATGTGTATGTGTGGAAAACAACATGTGCTTGTCACAGCGTGCTTGCCACACATCACATATCTGCCAACCCAAACACCACATCATCACAACACCAATGGGAAATCCAGGTGTGGATGTAACAACTCTGCCATGTTTGCTGACATTGTACCAGAGCACATGCGCAGCAAGATTTATGCATTTGACCGTGCATTTGAGGGTGCAGTGGGTGCTTGTGGCCTTCCTCTTGTGGGACTGACTGCAGAGTGGATATTTGGGTATGTGTTTGTGGTCGTAATTGTTTGTGTTTGTGGTGGGTGTACCTGTTTGCTGTTGATGTTTGTGGTGTTTGCATGCCACAGTGTTCATTGCCCACTGAGGCCCCACATCTGTGTGGAAAGAAAGGGATACACATTGTATATGACCAGATTTGAGAGGGACATGGGCATTGTGACACGACCAGAGCAGCGAATAGTCAATGCATACGCACTCAGCAACGCGCTGTTGACGTGTCTGCTGGTGCCATGGACGCTATGCTTGTTGTTTTTCACTGGTATGTCTTGGTGGTGTGTGCATGCATATACAGGGGCAACAACATACACACCACCTTGTGTATGCCACACACACAGGTTTGCACTGGACCTATCCTGTTGACAAGGCGGCCGCGTCGCTTCAATCCAACAGAAAACAGCTTTACCCATAAATAGGAATTTTGCACAACCACAATATGATTGATACTCCGCACATTAGTATGTACAATTGATGATGATCAACCTGTAATAAAACCCCACGTTTGTGTATACGAACATCACAACGGATCAGCACAGCTCTTGTGGTGAACGCCCCCTTCAAGAGTGTTGTCCATAGTTGCATACTGGCCTAAAACTCCATACGCACACACCCTCAAAATCCAGACACCCAGCGTTTCAATCGCAAACATCACTACATTTCAAGATGGGGCTTGCCAGTGACCGCATTCCTTTCAAAATCCAGGCCTGCAGTAGTGAGGTAGGATGGTAGTGGCTATGTTGAACGGACGCATCATCGAAAACGCCACATTTGTGTGCACCGCATGTCACACAGGATGCCTTTCATCCGGCCCTGCAGCTGGTACAAACCACCCCCAACAGCAACGGCTGGGCCACTGCCAAGTATGTATCAATCATCAGCGCACCGTATCAGCACATGCAAAGCATACAACACCGTATCAACACAGGGGTTGTACCTATCCCCAAGAGCTGGTGCTGGAGCTCGATCAGCCCTACCTCCTGTCCCAAATACAACTCCTCTCACATGAGCACAAGGTGTGTGCATTGATGTGTCGTGCAGGCAATGTACAAATGTACAATATACATGCAACCTCCATTAAACCACACACACCACCAGATCCCCAATCGTGTGGAGGTCGGTGTCGGTGTCCCCGCCAACCCCCATGGCATCGCATGGCAGCGCCTGGGCTACATCACTTTTGACAGCAATGAACGCAGCAACTGGCAAGCACGGGAACTCAAGAGCGCACACATCAGTGTCGCAGCACAGTATGTCAAGCTCATTGTGCAGCAATGCCATGTAAATCGCAAAAACGAGCACAAACAGGTTGGTGGTGGTGGTGATTGTTGTCGACACACCTCAACTCACCTCAACGCACCTCTTCACCCCGCCTCCACATACAACAACAACCACCCACACTCATCATCACCCCCACAAACAACCACCCCCACAGGTGGGCATCGTGGCAATCAACCTCATTGGAGAGCGCATTGCAATACAACCATGTACCACCACCACAACCGCCGCTGCACCACCTCAACACACACCAGACAGCCCCGCCTCCTCCCCCCACGACACGCACAGCGTGGACCCCCCCACCGCAGCACGCCTGGCTGAAATATCAACAGCCAAAGCCACCGCCATAGCCGCAGAAGACTATGACGAAGCAAAACGACTCAAACGGGCAGCGGATGTGTTGCGTGCACTCGGAAGGCAAATATACGAATTGGAGGCGAAAAAAGCAGCAGCAGTGGTGGCTGAAGAGTATGACGCATGCAAGGCACTCAAAGCACAGGTGGATCAGATTCGCAACAGTGCCGAGTATAGAGCAGCGTTTGCTCTCAATGTGGGTGCTCTCAATGTGGAGGTGGGTGCTGGTGTAGGGCGGGCACGAGAAGCATCTGTGGTTGCTGCACTACCCATGGCAACACCACCACCAGCACCGCTGCGTGGACATCCAATAGAATCACCCTTGTCTCCTGGTATGGAATGGTGTTTTTTTTTGTGTGTGTGTGTTTGTGGTGGTGTTTATGGTGGTACATGGCTACAACACCCCACCACCACCCCCCACCACCCCCCACCACCACTACCAACAGCGGATGCGTATGATGAGCGTCCAATCAAGGGGAGGGGCACCTACATCCTCGATGATGCTGATTTAGAACAACTCAACCCCAACACTGCCGCACCACCAACCAACAAAGCCTCCCCACACGCAAGCCCTTCCTCCCCTGTACCCACCTCAGCACACCACACGCAAAGCCCACGTACTACAAATAGCAACCCCCCCCCCACACACGCAGCAGCATCTTCAACCAACCAAAATCACACAGCGGATGTTCCTGCGGGGTTCCCCACGGATCTCCCCCTTCCAGAAGCAGTCCTCATCCAACACAGCAAAGATGCCGAACCCCTGCTCCCTCACCTGGGGGAATACATCACCCGGGCATGCTTCTCCCGTATCTGGCAATTGAGAGAAGCAGCACTCGTGTACATCACCACCCACGTGGTCGGAACCCCATCCACCACCACTGCCACCACCGCCACCTCTGCTACTCAGTATGCATACAAGCCACTCGTGCGCCTTGCAACCTTGGTGCTGCGTGACAAGGTGGCCAATGTGGTGATTGCAGGCGTGCACCTTTTACGTGTACTCGTGCAACGGGCGGCCACTGAATCCTCCACCACTGCCCGTGATATTAGTAATTCCCTAGCAGAATGGCTCCCTGCTGTGGTTGAAAAGGCATGTGATAGCAACACACGCATCAAAGACGCTGCCACGGGGCTGATTCTGTACACCGCTGCGGTGCCAGAGGCACACATGAGTGCCCATGCCAACGTGCTGCTGCGTCCCAGCAAGCACCCTGGTGTGTGGAAGATTGTGCTCGGTCGGCTGCAGCTGCTGGGGGCCCTGCTGCCCGTGCTGGGGCTGGCGGATGGTGGTGCTGCATCCACACCACAGGGCCTGCACGTGGAGCCGTTGATGCGCTTTATTGCAACCACGGGGTTGTCCAGTGCTAATGCAGATGTACGGGGGGAGGCCACACGACTGGCAGTCGATATCGCAGGGGTGGTGGGTCCCTCAGTGCTGCGCATGTTGCCTGGGGACGTACACAGCATGATACGTGAGCAGATTGCTGCTGCTGCATCGTGTGGAGGGGGTGAGGGGGGTGATGGGGGTGCGATGACGCCTGTGTCAGCAACCACTGCATCTGCACGACGGCCAGGGAGTATGACAGGGAGTGCTCGCAGGACCAGTGCTCGTGGTGGTGGTGGTCATGGTAGTGGTCGGCGAGCAGTACCACCAAGGGATACTATACCACCAGCAGGAGGGAACACATCACAGCAACACCAGCATGTGGCACAAGCAGTTGCGACTGTCACTGCAGTGGCCATGGGGGGGGGAGGTGTGTTGATATTGTTGTTGGGGGGTGGGGGTGTGCATGCATGTATGGTGGTTTGTGTGACTGACATACACACCACAAGTAGTTTTAGTTATCAACATACACACCATACACAACAACAGGGGTCCCGCCTGCTGCTGTGTCAAGTCAGGATAATGCAGTGCACCTGTATGAGGCAGAGATTGCTGCACGGGAAGCGACATTGGGACCTGAACACCCAGATCTGGTGGACAGTCTTGCCAATTTGGCATTGCTGTGCTCACAGGTGTGGTTGTGGTTGGTTGTGGTGGTGGTTGATGGTGGTGGTGCTTGCTGTTGCGGGGGTGTACTGAATTGTGAGTATGGACACAAATGCATCGCTTCATCATACGCATTTTCCTTCTTCCCACACCCACACAGAAGCAAGATGTGCAGCGAGCGCAGGTGTTGTATGAACGTGCACTGGCAATCATGGAGCGACACCATGGGCCCGAGCACACCGCCGTAGCCCATGCGCTTACCGACTTGGCAGTGTTGCATTTGGAGCAGGGCAATGATGCAGTTGGGCGGCCATTATTGCAGCGGGCACTCAACATTCAGGAACGTGCACTAGGAGGGCAGCACCCTGATGTGGTGGCCATACGTGACGTGCTGTTTGGGGAGGACTGATTTGTGTGACCAAGGTCCCAGAATAATGCGTGTAACATTGCCATACAAACATAGTTGATTAAATGAAACCACCCAACAGCAAACAGCAACAACTGCACAGACATAAAACCGTACATCTTGAACAAACCCTGATGTGATCCCCAATCGAGACATATTCTCTACACAGTCGTCGCTGTTTCCAGTATAGTAATCCCTGCACTGCATTGCCATACATCATGGAAGCTCCACAGCGTCCATCGCCAAGCACTTGGCAGCAAAGCCCAAAACAAAGCATGTACAACTTTCCCCAGCGGCGACCAGCAGAGGTGTGCGTGTCGAGGCTTTTCCCTGTTGCACATGTACCTCCCCCCCCCCCAGTGCAGCAGTCCCCCAACCTCCACACCACACCAATTATCCAGGTTGAAGCAGAATCCGGTGCCTTGGAGCAGTATGACAAATGGCGCCAGTCAACCGATTTGAGAGAACCATATCGCATCCCGTTTGACTTTCTGCGAGGCACCAAGCCATTTGCGGGCCTCAACCTGGCAGAAGTGCCACTCATTTGCTTCATCAACTCCAAATCGGGGGGTCTTGCGGGGCCCAATGTGACGCTCAAGCTCTCCCAGGCCATTTCCTATAGCCAGGTGTTTGACGTGTCACAGCAGCGGCCGGATACGGTGCTTCAGGCAATGTACAGCAACTTGCAGCAGGGGCTTCGAAACAAGGATGCGGGGGCACGTCACATTGCTGCGTATGAGTGATGGTGGATTGTGGTGGATTGTGGTGGATATGATGTGGATTGTGTGGATTGTGGTGGATGGCAACACCATTATATCAGTATATCAATGTACATCAAGAGAACAAAACACACACAGGCACTTGTGCATTTTGTGTTGCGGTGGGGACGGTACGGTGGCGTGGGTATTGAAAACCATACGTGACCTGCAGCTGGAACCTGCACCACATGTTGCTGTGTGTCCACTGGGGACTGGCAATGACCTTTCCCTCTCATTTGGGTGGGGTGGGGAGTACAAAAAGTATGGTGGTGGGCGGGGGAAGGGCTGTGATGGTGGTGGGGGTGGATTGTCTATGCAGACAGTGCATGGGAATGCATGTGACAGGTTACACATACTAGTCATGCATCCACCCCACACTACCATCCTGCGTCCACCCACACTACCATCCTGCGTCCACCCCACACTATCACCCCCCGCAGATCGTGGTTTGATGGGCACAAGAACATTTACAAGACACTTGCACGCATCAGCACCGCTCGTCGCATTGACCTTGACTGTTGGTGTGTGAGGTTGAGTGCACCAAGTCCTGCATACTTTGATAGGCTGCCACACTCTATGGAACCCAGTGAAGATGGGACTTCGGTAGGTTTTCTTTGAGTGTGTGTGTTTATGAACAATGTGCTACGGGAGCATGTGAGTATATGCATGATGTGATGTGTACAAGTCATCACCATAATTATCATCATCTGTTTGTTGTAAATAATGTGCGGGGATGTGCAATGAGCTGACCATGCATTTCTTCAAATGCATTTCTTATGTTCCTTGATACATAAAACACACACTACAAATGCATTTCTTATGTTCCTTGATACATAAAACACACACTACAAACACCCTTGATAAAATACATCACAAACACTCTCAATAAAAAGCAATACCCATCCAAAACCACCCAGGTGAGCTCCCCATGGTGGAACTACCTCAGCTTTGGCATTGATGCAGAAGCTGCCTGGGGTTTCGCACACTTGAGAGAAACACGACCCCACCTTGCCCGCAAGCGTGCGCAAAACATGGCGTGGTATGCATGGTATAGCTGCACTACAGGGTGGTTTTGCCCTGGTCACTATGCCTTACAGGATCGAGTCACTGTACGCCTGCAGGTAGGGGTGTGAGGGAGGGTTTGAGGGACGGTGTGAGAGGGTGTGAGAGGGTGTGAGGGAGGGTGTGAGGGAGGGTGTGTGGGAGGGTGTGTGGGAGGGTGTGTGGGAGGGTGTGAGAGGGTGTGAGGGAGGGTGTGAGGGAGGTGTGAGGGAGGTGTGAGGGAGTGTGTGAGGGATCTTTTCTTATTATCATCATCACTGCATGTACCCTATACCCACCCAGGCAGAGAATGAGCAGGGCATACTTGAGGAAATACGCGTCAGTCATGGCATCAGTGCTATTGTACTACTCAACCTGCAGTCGTATGGAGGTGGGCGGGATTTGTGGGGCTTGTCCAATGCAGAAGCGGATCACCACACGAAAAAGACATTCAAGGATCCCATCTTCAATGACGAGCTGTTTGAGGTTGGTGGTGTTGTAGTGATGGTGTATTCAGGGGCAAGGTCCATGTGTGTTATTGTGTTGACTGTATATGTTGTTGACTGTATATGTATTGTGCCTCTGTGCATGTATCGTTCTTTATGATCCACCCTCCCCTATACTAACTTACAATGCATCCACATCCGCTCCATACTAGGTGGTGGGCTTGCGCAGTGGATGGCACACGGCGTTGGTCATGGGCAAATTCAACCGTCACATCCATGCAACACGATTGGCGCAAACCCGGCGGATTGTGTTGCAGGCCAATGCAGGGACGGCTGCAGATGCACAAACCTACTTGCAGCTGGATGGGGAGCCATGGCCACAGCATGTGCCTGGCAAGGACAAAGACCCTATACAAGTATGGGGGGGGGAGGGGGTGTTTGAACATGCAACGCGTTTCCATGTGTGTGTGTGTGTGTTATTTTTCTTGTGTGAGCCATGCGTGCATGATGGCTGCACATAGTGTACACAATACATATACAAACCCCCATCATCATGGTCAAACAACCTCTCCTTTTGTGTATCTCCTCCTCAGTTGGAAGTGACGTTTGACTCCAAGTCAAGGATGCTGTTCAACACAGAACATGCTCTAGGAAAACGCAGTGTTCGCAAACTTGTGGCACGCAGTGCCAAGCTTTCCAATGTGCATGTATGCCCTGAGTCGTATTGGATTTGTACAGCTCGCAGTTGTATAGCTTGGATATGGATATGAGCTTGTGTGCTGTATTTGCAAGGGACACACTGCATGCACCTGCCCCCCCACCATTCCATACCCCTCCCCCGCCTATTCCCCACCCAGGCGTTGCCCCAGCAGCCCCCCAAGGCCTTTGCTGCTGCGCTGCTATCTCAAACCCATATGCTGCTGCATTCATCCTCCACACTCGGGCACGCACCCTCAACGGGCACCAGCATAGAGATACCACCACCACCAGAGGACCATAATAATGACAACAACCCATATGCCACACCACCCCACACAAGTACGAATTGGGACGAATTGGGGAACAAATTGGAGGTTGCATAGGATGATGATGCGTGGATGTCATGGCTCCTTGATCACAGGTGTATGTGCACAGGTGATCACAGGTGTATGTGCACACACAGGTGCTGCGTCGGAGGTTGTGTGCAATGGTGCAGATGAGGCGCACCCAGCAGGATAGCCATGTGTATGACGTTGCAAATAAGACATGTACAAAAAAAAAATCCAAACAACAATGCTTTATGTAACAACACACAATGGTGTACCAAAAATTCGTTGCCATCATCATCATCAACAACAACAACATCATCATCATCATCACACATACAACACACACACACACATCATGCTTTTGGTGGTGGTGCATTGTGTTTGAGTGCACCAAACACCTTGTCTGCAATGTCCACAAATGCCTTTGCCTGGGTGCTTGCTGGTTCTGCAATGACAATGGGCACCCCTGCGTCCCCCTGCACACGAATGGACACGTCCAAAGGCACCTGCCCCAGCAAGTCCACCCCCAACTCCTTGGCCACAGCGACCGCGCCTCCATGCCCAAAAATGTGTGCTTCATCCCCACATTTGGGACAGACGTAGTAACTCTGGTTTTCCACTAGGCCGAGGATTGGTACATTGACCTTGCGAAACATGGCAATACCTCTCCGGGCGTCGATAAGCGCAATATCCTATGTTGGGATGCCTGGTGGTGGTGGTCGTCACAGTACGTGTGACGTATATTCAAACACACTTGTGTGTATGCTCGTGTGGCAACACGCAACCACCTGCACACACGATGCCCACCTGTGGTGTGGAAACAATGACGGCGCCTGCCAGTGGTAATTGCTGTGTGATGCTGAGCTGTGCATCCCCCGTCCCGGGGGGCATGTCCACCACCACCACCTTGGCCGTCCAGTCCACTCGGTTGCAGAATGTGCCAATGGCACTCATGACCATGGGACCTCGCCACACTGCAGCATCGTTTTCCTTTGCATGGTCGGTGGAATGTGTACATGATGGAGCGTGTACATGGTGCACTCCACACATGATGATGCAGCACAACAAGCACACCTCCATCAAAAAGCCCATCGACATGCACTGCACGCCATAATTTTCCAACGGTACCAACTTGCCGCGCTCCTGTCGGTGGAGCACGGTTATTTGTCACACGGTCAACCTTGTTACTGTACACATCCCCCGTACATACCGTCATGTGTGGTCGCCCAGACAAATTCATCATACGGTGGACAGATGGCCCAAACACATCCGCATCCTGCATTTGTAAGGTTGTACGTGTTGTACAACGTGTTGGCAGATACCATATACACCCTTTGCAATCACGTACCAAGAGGCCAACAGTCAGTCCATGGTGTTGGGCAAGTGCAACTGCGAGGTTGGCTGTGTGGAGTGAGTAGGGGTATGTGGATACACCATATGGAAACAAAGCACATCAAAGCAGCCATCACAGACCTGCAACTGTGCTCTTGCCAACACCACCCTTGCCAGATGCAACAGCAAAAATGTAATCTGCTGATGGTATCCCAAACTTTCGTGCAGCTGTACTTGCATGTCGTGTCCACATTTCATTCACTCTTCATAACTAGGGGTTGTTGGTAGAAACATGCATGCAATTTTTCCCTGCTTGTCAACAAACGTTTGTTGCAAGAATGTCTTGTTAACAAGCGTCATACAAAAATCAACATCACACAGCCAGCTGCAGTCATACCACACCAACCATATCACAACCAACATACACAAGCCATATCGCAACATCATCATCGTCCTATATACATCGCTGCTGTATGCCTGCAGCCAAGCGCAAATTGCGGCTCCTGGCACTGCATGGATTCCGCACGAGCTCTGCAATATTCAAAAAGCAGGTATGAGCAGGTACAGGTATGCTACCCTGTACCACCCTCTGATGCACCATTCCTCATCACAGCTTGAAGAAGCTGGATTCGACCATCTGCTTTCCAAACACGCTCACATAGTCTATCTAGATGCTCCCAATGCTGCCACGGGGCAACCTGACAAGCTCATTGCCCAGCAACATACACCACCCTACTTCGAGTGGGGCAACGCCGACCAGGTATGCTGAATTTTGCACACAACCGCCATATCCTCATCAACAACCCATACTGTTGCGCATCATAGGACAAGCTTGGCCGCTGGGTCATGGGGGATTTTTACAAGTCGGTTGTGCATGTGGCACGTTTTGTCAAGGAGCAGCAGCCCTTTGATGGACTGCTTGGTTTTAGTCAGGGTGCGTTTTTGGGGATAGTGCTCATGATCCTGCAGCGGCAGGGTATTCTGATGCGTGGCGTCCCACGCTTGCGCTTTTGTATATTCTTTGCTGGTATTCACACATCCAACGCCACCTATGCGGCGTTGCTGGATGCTGCTGCACCATACAATTGGCCGTGCGTGCAGTTTTGCAGTGACACCGACCCTTGGGACCCGGTATGCATCTTGTTTGGAGGGGAATGTATTGGCAGGGGATGTACTGTTTGTGCTGCTTATTGTTTGCGCTGCCTATTGTGCACACAGCCTGCTCTCGCAACACACAGTTGGTGCGCAAACTAACAAACAACTTTGCCAATCCTCTAGTCATATCCCATCCACAAGGTGTGTTTTGCGGTTGTTTTTGTTGGGTGTGAGCGGCGTTGCCCACAAAGCACACAAATATGCAGGGCATGCTGTGCCCACGCTCAACAAGCAGCAAGTGGAGCAGGTAGATGCATTCTTAGCGCAGCAGGCGCTGCCCAATCCACACAGCAAATTGTAGTGTTTTTGCGTTGCCCACTGTTGCCCACTGTTATCAAGGACACGTGCTGTGTTGTGCCCAAACTTGCGTATTTCCCATTGCAATTCACTTCCCCATTGCAATTCACTTGGCTGCACTGAAAAGATGAAGAAACTGCGTGTATTGGCGCTGCATAGGTGTGTCGTGCAACTCCTTTTGGAAGCCACAAGCTGCTGATCATCAAAATCCCAAATCATCCCTTTTTCCCACAGCTTTCGTACCTCAGCGTCCATATTACAAAAGCAGGTGTGTCGTGGGCGTCGTACAAGTCGTTCTCAGCAAAGTTTGCAGCTTTGACCTGCCTGCACCGCATCACCCATCAGACCTGTGTGCACCGCATCACGCATCACATCAGGTGCGCATGGCCCAACTCGACACTGCACCTGTGGCAGACATAGTCGAGTTTGTATACGTCAACGCACCTCGTCCAGCGTCTGGGCTGATCCCCCAAGATGTGGTCAGCGTCTTTGAGGGACCATACTATGAGTATTGGAACGCAAACAAGGATGCACACGGTGTGTGGCACTATGATGGGCTGCGCGAGACGATAATGTTTTTCGACGACTATCTGCGCATGCATGGACCGTTTGATGGAGTCATGGGGTTTAGTCAAGGTGGCGCTATGGCGAGTTTGTTGATCGCCTTGCAAGAAGCGGGATTGTTGCATCGGGTATGTTGCAGAGATGTGTGCATGTGGGTGTACCCACACAGTAGGTGTACCCATGCCCACCAAAACAGGATATCCCCCGCATTCGCTTTTGCTTGGTGTTTGCTGGCATCCGGATACGTGACCAAGAACTAGGGAACCTTCTGGACCCCACAAAGCCCCTGCAGACACCTGCGCTGCATGTGATTGGGGACCAGGATTACGTCAAGCGCGCTGCATATGATTTAAAATCATGTTTTGCCAACGTACAGCTGATCACACATCCGCGAGGTAGTGTGGTGAGGTGCTGTGGTTGTGGTGGACAACGTTTGCAGGGCGCAACTGGATGTGCAATATTTATACACAACAGGGCACTTGATACCGAGGCTCCCTTCTGCGTCGTTGGAGCAGTTGATGGATTTTTTGGAAGCACAGCAGCTTCCAGAAAGCAACTTGTAACATTACACTTGTGTACAACGTTATGACACATTCAGTAATGACACATTTGATGAAATTGCACACAATGACACATACAAGTTGAGGGAATATCACACCATCAAACACCTTTCACCAAACAATTCTCACCAAAGCTTGTGCAATTGATCGCCCTCGCCTGACGCCACAAACAGGAGCCACACGTCCTCTGGCAGGAGCAACACCACATATTCGTTTTCACCACCGCCCACCATGCCCATGCTGTGCACTGCAGAGGGGCTGCTGCACGTTCCTGTCCAGCTCACAGGGGCATGCTGGGGGCCACGCACCGACACCGCAAACCACGGCACATCGCCAGACGCCACCACGTGACGTGCGCCTTGCAACAGGGTACCCACATGCTCGCTCATCCACAGCCCCTCTGTTCTGCTTGCAGCGACACTCACCAACGTGTTGTTGTTGGATTGCAAGTGCTCGGTGGGCTGTGGTGAGATCCCCAGCGCCAGTGCACCCAGCCACTCATGCAGTGCCGCCAATTCCTTGTGCTGTGCATGCTGATGAGCAGTGCTGCACACTGCATCGTTGTTTGTGGCAACCAGACTTGTCAATGCATGCCATGGGGGCACGGCCACGCTGTCTGTTACGCGTTGTTCTATTTGTACATCCGTGTCAACCATGGCAAAATCGTGCAATAGACCAGCAGGTATGTCCCTTATGTCACAGAGGGGCTGGGTTGTGGTGAGTTTCCATTGCATGATGGGCAGGGTGGATAGGGATTGCAAAAGCTGTGTTGTTGAAAATGTGAATTGTGTGTTGTACTCTGATAACAGCACATACACTCATTGCGTACCCGCTGTTGTTTGTCCGCATGTGTGCGAATGGAATTGCTATTAAGATGCAGTATAACATGGTACCGTGTGCCTGTGTGATGTTGTAGTACAAGTTGTCCCGCTCCAAGAAAACCCCACCACCCCATACCATATTGAGCATGTACAACTCGTCCGTTGGTCCCCAATGCTGCATATTGCTCGGGTGTCACCTGCAGGTGGAGCTGCGCACCAGGTAATACGGCAGCAACACACCCCGTATGCAACTGGGCGTCCCCGCACGTGACCGCTGTCAGTGCATGACCACCCCAAAACCAATTCAAAAATGGCTGTGTAATAAACAAGGCAGGGCTTGCAGTGATGGAATACTGATGAGCTGCGGAAAGCATAGGTTCCAACACCGAGGATGTCGTAGCAACACCATCGGGAGCAATGCAGGTCAACACGGTGTTTAATGGATGCTGTTTCACCTGGTTGTTAATCTTATTAGCGGGGTGGGTCCATACGCTGCGCCGCACCACCAGGTTGGGGGGGGCGTTGTTAGGCATAGGCAGATCAATTTTGTGGTTTTTGGCCATGGGTTTTCTGCAAAGGGACAACACAAAACAATAACAAAACAACAAAACAACACCAAAACAAAAGCAAACATAGCATCACAAAAAGGTCTCAAGCAACAGTATACAATATTGCACCCATCTCATACCATCTAGCAATCTACATCATGCACCTCCCCAAACAGCTTGTTCGACGTTCTGCACGTTTGCAAGCACTCCATACATGTGCTGCCACACCATCAGAACCGCCACCCACATCCCCACCGCCTGCCAAGCGTGCTCGCAAAACTGCTGCTAAAACACGTGACAACAAGGAAAACGCCCCCCCCCCCAAGGCCATCCATGGTGGTGCATTTGGCACGTATGAAGCAACCCTATGGCAGCACCATGCAAGGATTGTAGGCATCGATGAAGCTGGGCGAGGACCATTGGCAGGTTGGCAAGTGTGCCCGGTGAAGAGTGCCAAACAGTGTTGATCATACATTTCACACGACACCACTACACAACACCATCAACAGGTCCAGTTGTGGCGGCTGCATGTAGCGTGCCAGCAGGGTGGTCTTTGCCAGGCGTGGCAGACAGCAAGACACTGAGCCCCCAACAGCGTGAGGAGCTGTATGAAGCAATTCTGCAAGACGAGCATGCAATTGTCACCACGTAGGAATTTTTGTTTCATCATGTTAATTCATGCATGTGATGGTGCGCCCTAGAAAAATAATCCATCCAATCAAACAGGAGTATTGTGGATGCACCAACAATTGATGAGCTCAATATTTTGCAGGCAACATTGCACGGCATGCACAACTGTGTTGTACAATTGCCAGACCATGCTCGTGGCTTCATCTTGGTGGATGGACCCCACCTGCCTGTGGAGCTGCGTGGCAATGGTAACGATGGCAAGCCTATTGCACAAGCGGTTATCAAGGGAGACAGAAGCTGCATGTCCATCGCAGCTGCCTCAATCGTAGCCAAGGTGGTGTGTTTGTTGTGGTAGGGATACATGTTGTAGGAATACATGTTACATGCATGTGATGATGGTCAACACTTTCACATACATATGAATACCCATGAACATGAAGTACATGGCACACACACACACACAAAGCATGTGTATTCGCCCACAAAAAACACACACAGGTGGTCCGTGACCGCATCATGGATGAGGCAGATGCTGCATACCCACAGTATGGCTTCAAGCAGCATAAGGGCTACCCCACTGCACAGCATCGCGCAGCACTGGTGCAGCATGGGCCATGCCCCCTTCACCGTCGCAGCTATGCACCAGTGGCTGCGGCGTTGTCAAAAGATATACAGACAAAGGAATAGCGTGTTTTACGATGCTCCACCTTGCTTGCGTGATTCGCTGCTTGATGGTCGTGAGGGTACGACCACTGGGGGACCCCTGTGATGATGATGTATGATCGCGCACATGATCATCAAGCACCGTTGTCTATGCTCGCACCCACCACCTAAAAACAACCCCTCATACATGAATCCAACGCCTGTTTCGTAATACGATTGTCCCTCTTTGACTGCCCACTCAATTTTGCTCTCCCGCAATCCATTGTGAAATTCCTCAAATGGCTTTGATGCCTTGTGCATGTGGTAATCATCCTTGGTGCGGTACCGCTCAAACACAAGCACACGCAAGGGGTCGCTGTCTGCGATAGCGAGTTCGTATGACAGTGTGCCGGGCTCATACAGCAGCACATGCCTGGCAAGAGGGCGCCACAGCTCAATAAACTTGTCACGGTCCTTTTCGCTCTTGAATGTAAAGTGAATGTCCAGCACAAAGACCTGCACGGTGTAATGGATCCATAGTGTGCTACTTGTGACTCAACCTCAAGAATTCATTACATACATTGGCTGATGGTCCACGGCTGGATGCTAGGCGCCCCATGCGCTTGCCTATCAAGAAACTCAACCAAGCCATTGAGATGCAGACTAGCAGTATTGCAATAGCACGTCTTCTACTCGTTTGTGATGATGAAACCATTGTTGTGTGTTGTTTGTGTATGTTTTGTGATGGCGTTACTGCATAGCTTTGGACATATCGTGGTGAGATGTGTGCCAATCAACTTGTGCACACAGTTTTGTGTTGGCTTTGTTGTGCACACAGTTTTGTGTTTGCTTTATGTGCTTGGTAACTAGTATGAAATAGTTACCGTATTCTAAATCTTTACCCCCTTTCACAACATGTTTTCGCACGTGGTGCAAAACACACACAACCCAGAGCACAAACACCTCCTCTGGTGACCCCGTTTGTGTACACACAGAATCCATAAAAAACCCCTAGTTTGTCAGCCCTGCCCAAGCTCATGCCCTCTAGGCTCCATTTTGCCAAAACAGCCCGGCACATGATAAAAAGTGCTGTAGATAATATAGTGTACAACACACAAAAAATTCGTAGGTCACGCAAACAATGTAAGCACAAAAACAGCAAGAACACAAAGCAATACGAGGAAAGAATTCTGGATGGATGGATGGATACCGGGACAAAACGCCATGTACAGGCGCCCATGCAGGTATCCAGGTATGGGAAAAGGAATGCGTCAATGTTGCGTGCCATAAGCACACCTTGTCAATGCGCAACTTGCAACTGGTATGCTGCCTCGCACTTGTCCACATTCTGGCACACAATCACAAAAGTGCAACTAGGTCGTCGTCGACATGGTCTGAAACAAGACCGTTGCTGCTTGTACTTGCCTGCCTGTATGTGTCCATGCCAGGCATATGCCATCCATGTTCACTAGTGGGGGGGTGCTGCTTGGGTACAAACTCCTCCATCTGTTGATGCTCTTCGTTGATGTCGTCTTCAAACATGCGCCAAAGCTGTGCCGTGTTACAATCGTGTGCTTCCTGTATGATGAGATGAGGGTTTGAGATGATCCTTGAGTTGAAGAGGGTGTTGTTGCTGTTCTGGGTGTGTGTGTGTGTGTTGTCAAGACCACATACCAGAGGGTTCACTCCAGGCGTCGTCAAGCCAAGCGGCAGTTGCTGATGGCCAGTTGGTGCATTGGGTCTTTGTTGAGGTGGCAACAATTGGCCCCTGTCATGCTGTGCATTGAAATGACGCTCATAACGCTGACCCTCAAGGAGGTGCTTGTTGGCGATGTGCAACTTGAGCAACAACATTCGGTTTTCCTGCACCAAATTTGCTACACGCGCCTTGAGAAACATCACCTGGAGTATTAAGGGGGGGGGTGAAAGAGTGTATACTCACAAAGTGAAAAGAGGCCTCTCCTAGGGGATGGATGTAACAATTGCTTGCTGTACGAAGAAACCACGTCCCGCACCTCGGCGGCATTGTTATCATTTTGCGCGCCTAGTAGTGCGTGCTGAGAAGTTTGACTTCGTTCTGCCGCTCGTCTGGTCTGGAACGTGTCCTGAAGTGAGATTTGGGGTTGCCAGCCAACCACCAGGTGAACGGCAGCCGTTGGAGCGTCACTCATGCTGGCTAATGAAGGACGGCAATGTTGTATAGACGGCAATGTTGTATACAGATTACACACAGGTTGGGGTTCTTTAAACATGTTTTTAAAACACATGTAGGTGGCAGCTGTACTCGTCAGTGGAGTCACAACTCATCTTTGCTCGCCTCTCGTGCCTGCCCACCTTGTTCCCCCAGCCCATACAAAAACTCTATAAACGCGTTGCGCCCTGTGGCAAAGAACTCCAGGCTGTATCTGTGGTGGTGGTGTTTCATGGGCTTCTGGTTTCATGTACGTGTGATGACCATGGGGGTGGTACCATCATGGCCAGAACGTGTTGCACACACCATACAGTGACAGTTGCGCAAATACATGCAAAGCAGTACCCACCACCAACCGTTCGTCTGGCGCATGGATGTGGTCTTCAGGTAGCCCAAACCCAAACACGGTTGTATCCATGCCCAACAGCTCCTTGAACAGTGCCAATGCAGGTATGGTGCCCCCCGACCTGCACGATGAAAAAACACCCCATGTGGCATACGCATTATCTCATACACAGCATATATAAAACATACACACACACACACACAAACAAACAAACAAACACACACACAAACAAACAAACACACACACACAAACAAACAAACACACACACACACAAACAAACACACACACCTCTCAAACCGCACAGGGTTGCCCATGAGGACCGGCAGCACCTTTGCAGCCACCCTATTCCCCACTGAATCCCGTGGACAGTCATACGCAGCCGCACTAAAATCCACCTCCACAAAGCTGATGTTGGCAGTGGGTGGCGCATGTTTAATCAAGTGCGCCCGGAGCTGCTGTAGTGTTGTCTGAGGGTCCATGTTGGGCACGATCCGTGATGAGATCTTGGCAGTGGCGAGCGCAGGGAGTATGGTTTTGATGCCATCCCCAGTGTGACCTGACACAAGACCCACCACATCCAGTGAGGGGCGATGCCACCTGGGGGGGTGATGTGGCGGGGGGGAAGGTGGTGGACATGTGTGTGAGGTGGATGGACATGTGTGTGGGGGGAGGTGGATGGACATGTGTCGGTGGGGAGGAGAATGGTCATGTGTGTGGGGAGGTGGATGCCCAAAAGAAACACCGAAAACAGCATCCATATGTCCTCCATATGACCTCCATACGTGTGTTCCAGTGGTGCAAAGCCTGGTTCTCCCCATGGTTGACGAATCCCAAGCTCCCCATGTGCCTGTTCCTGATCCCACCCATATGCCTTGATGTCCTCCTTGTCCTCGGCACTCATTGGACGCACATCACTATGGAGGATTGTATTGGTAATGTTGGTGGTGGTGGTGATGGTGGTGATGGTATGTGTACATGTAGAGGGTGATGGTACGTGTGCATGTAAAGAGAAAAACACACTGACATAAACATACACTTGAACACAGGCACTCCAACACACAATCCAACGCACACAATCCCAACACACACACACTTCAACACACATACTTGTAATACCCCTCCACTGCAATCGAACCGTCCGGGTTGTGTAGGGTTGACAGCAGACGTGCGAGTGCTAGGGGTGCATTGTCCACAGAGCCACCATACAACCCAGAATGGACATCACGTGTCAGGGTTTGCAATACAACTTCCAAGCCAACAGATCCACGAAACCCAAGGGGGATGCTGTTGTTGTTGTTGTGGGTGGTGCACACAGGGGAGTGTGTCAGGGGAGTGTGTCAGGTGTGTGGAGGATGTTTCTTGATGCATGGTGGTCATACACCCCACCACCACCCACACACAATGGTCATACACCCCACTACACTACACACACAATGGTCATACACCCCCCACATACAACGGTCATACACCCCCCACATACGATAGTCATACACCCCCCACACACAACGTTCATACACCCCCCACATACGATGGTTGGGTCTTGGAGATTTGGCCACCATCAGCACAAAGCACAAAATCTGCAGTGAGCAGTTGCTTATGTGAGGTTAGTATATCAGGGAGGTTGGGGCTCCCTATTTCCTCTTGTCCCTCCAGCAGTACTTTAACATTCACAGGCAATGCGTTGCTGTTGCTCTTGAGTATACATTCCAATGCCTGTGGGGGTGATCATGATGCTGGGGGTGATGATGATGCTCAAGGTCTGCAAGCAGGTGTGTGTGTGTTGATGATGATCTGTGTAGCCCATGAAAGAGGCGGGTACATCTTGAGTAATAATGCATACTCTTGAGTAATAGTGCTTACGGTCTGCAAGCAGCAGAGACACACAGTGCAACATATATGCCACATACATACAACACACACAACATATACACACCACGTATACACCGTATATACACACCACATTTACACAAAACATTTACACAAAACATAGACACAAAACATAGACACAAAACATAGACATCAACAAGCACATACATGTATGGTTTGCATGGTGCCCGCCTTGCAATCAGATGCACCCCTGCCAAACAAGTGGCCATCCTTGACAATGGGGGAAAATGGAGGACTGGACCATGCATCCAGGGGCGTCACTGGTTGCACATCGTAATGTGCATAGATCAGCACAGTAGGTGCGTTGCTGCCTGCATGCAGCCAGTCTGCATACACACTGTTGGTTGATGATGATGATCATTGGGTTGCTTGGTCCACGCATGTGTTGCATGTGCTACACACCTTGGTTGCCCGACGGGGGTGGCCAATTCCTGGACGTGCTCAAGCCCCGCCTTTTTGGCACGTGCGATGAGCCAGGCTACTGCACGCTTGAAATCAGCTGCGTGTGCGTGGCTTGCTGCAGAAATGGTGGGGAATGAGACTAGTTTTGCCAAATCTTGATCAAAGGCTTTGGCATGTTTGGCAGAATACTGCAATGCATCTTGCTTGGCAGCACTGCATTGCAGTGCTGTGTACGACAACACCAGCACTGCTGTTGTGCAATACCACGACATCATCATTCTACACATGAGCAGCAATCAATGGCAGCAATATATATCAGCTTTCTTGCTAAACAACGCAACACTTCCGTTTACACCATTCACACAACGCATCTACACAAGAGCAGTTAGGGAGAATAGAACAGCAACAACTCGAACAGCAACAACCCACTCTCACTTGCGATTCTTGTTGACCAGCCCACGAAAACTGCTGCAATCACTTGTGCACGTTCATTATGCTACCCTAATAGCCCTTTTCGTGTGCACAATCAACTGCCACGTATCAACATAGCATGCGTCTGTAGCTGTGTCCCAAGTCAACAAACAAAGCATCCATGCTTGGCCGTCGGGCTGTGTTGCAGCCAGCCACACACTGGCAACCCACATGTACCCCACCAAGACATGCACACATCACAATACATTGCATGGCCAGCAAGGTGTGTTGATAGTGACGGGAAATGTGTGGCTGGATGATGATCATCCACCACCTGCCACCGCTCCCCACCATAGGGCACCACCCTCGAGCCACCTCGCCCAGCCTCCAACTTTACAAAAGCAGACCTCAAGCGCATCAAGCAGCAGGGCCCCACACTGCATGACTTGGTCAGCCATCATCAAGTGACAAAAAACGTAGATGAATCAACCACCACCATGGTGTATGACTTTATACCACCAGAGGTTATGGGCAACCCCACTTGGACACCTGAGCCTGCATGGAACTCCTTGCCACGCATGGAAATGTTCGAGTTTTATCATGGGCTACAGGTATATATGGTTGGGGTATATCCAGGTTGGGGGTACCCTCCGCATGCCTGACATGCACATGACACACACACGACACACACATGACACACACACGACACCCCCACAACAGCAACGCAATTGGACGTCCAAGTACTACAACGCCAAGGCAGAAAAGTGGGATTTGTGCTTTTTCCAAGATTCAGGGCGGTTTATGAGGGGGGCATTCCCCGGCTTTCGGTGCCTTGTCACTCGGGCTGATGGGAGTCAATGTTGGGTCAACTTGCCTCATGCAGGGTCTGCTCATTTCCTCACGGATTACACTAGTTCAGCAACAAAGGGTGCACTCGTCACACCCAAGGCACATGCGTGGCCCCCGAGCATAGCAGACTATGGTTACAACCAGGTATGGTAATGATACCCCCCCTCATATGGGGTGGATGAGAGGGGGAAAGGGTTGGTGTTATATTATAAGGACATGATTGTGGATGTCAACAGCATACAAAGTATCACACTGCACGTGATGATGATGATGATGATGATGATGATGCGTATTTGTACATGATGATGAGTGCCTGCACATAAAATACCCACTCCCCTCTCAAGGTGTTTGAAGAGTTGTTTGCTGCCTATGAGCAAAAGGTTCCCCTCAAGGTCAAACAAGCACTGCTGCAAAACCGTTCCCTCTCAGAAGACATGTTTTCGGGACTCAAATACAACTGCCCAGCAGAAAAACACCTTTCACTGCAGTTTACAACAACGCCACCTGTATTTTCGATCTACCCCATGCTTGCGCAGGCACCTGCCTATCTGTTTTATGGGTTTTGCCTGTCATTCCTGGTGATTTGTATTGCTATTGGAATTTTCAGACCACAAAAACAGATGCCCACGGATTACTTGCAGGTGTGGTGGTTGTATGGGGAAGTTGGGTGCATGATGAGTTAAGTACATACTTTTTGTCCCACACAACATACATTTCCTCACAACATACATTTCCTCACAACATACATTTCCTCACAACACAGGCCCAAGAGTTTGCACAGAGCAAGGGCAAGGCTCGCAAGGAGGGCATGACGAATGTGCGATTCACTGATGTGGCTGGCATTGACACTGTGAGAGATGAATTGATGGAAATTGTCAATGTAGGTGGTGATTGTTTGCGTGTCTGTATGGTTTGCGTGTTTGTGTGGTTTACGTGTCTGTTGTCTGCACATTCACGCACATCATAAGAAACCCTCTCATATACACACCATCATAAAATAACCTCCAATACACATCAGCATCCACCCTCCAACATGAAGAGCCTCAACATACACCCTTCAAAACATACACCCTCCTCTACACAGCTTTTTACATACCTCCCTCCTCTACACAGTTTCTCAAGCACCCAGACAACCCACAATGGCAAGCACTGGGCCTCAAACCACCCAAGGGTGTATTGCTTGAAGGCGATCCAGGTAGGGTGGGGTTCAACTGGTGATGGTGATGTGGTGGTGATGTTGTACACATACATGTACCATGCTACACACATGCATGTACCATGCTGTACACATACATGTACCATGCATCCCCTACTCTCCTCTCACCCTCCTCCTCCTCATCCCGGTCATCATCCTCCTCCTCATACCTGTCATTACCATTTCCCTTCCCCTGTCATTACAATGCCCCCCTTTTCCCCCTCATCCCCTCAAAGGCACTGGGAAGACCCTCATTGCCAAGGCTATAGCTGGGGAAGCAGGGGTCCCCTTTTACCAGATGACTGGCTCTGAGTTTGTGGAGATTATAGTGGGGGTGGGTGCAGCACGTGTGCGTGATTTATTTAAACGTGCACGAGTGAATGCGCCATGCATTATTTTTGTGGATGAAATTGATGCACTGGGTATACGACGTGCTGATGCAGGTACTTCGTGTTTGTTTTTATGTTTGCGCATTTATTTTCATTTTGGGGTGTATGTGAGGGTGTGTATGGTGTTGGCTGGGAATACCATGTGTTTTGGATATCATGGGTATTGCCGTACATCAACTTTCCACACAAAAGCCCCCCCACACAAACCCCGCACACAGGTGTGCGCACCAATGAGGAGCGTGAACAGACGCTCAACCAACTGCTCACAGAGATAGATGGCTTTGAGGTTGACCTTGAAAACCCAGTGGTGTTCATGGCAGCCACCAACCGGGCAGATTTGCTCGACCCAGCATTACTTCGTGCTGGGCGCTTTGATCGTAAAGTGCGTGTGACTCGTCCAGATGCTGATGGGCGGTTTGCTATATTGAAGGTACTGGGAGTGGGTGAGTGGTTGTGGGTGTGGGTGATTGGGTTGATTGTACCCACATGTACACGCACCATATGTACACCACACACGCCTGCTCCACATCACACAAACCCTCTACACATCACACACACACCCCACTCCCCATCACACACACACCCAATAAAGGTACACGCCCGCCGTCGTGCCAAGCACCTCCAGCTCACCGACGATGATCTCTACCAGCTGGCAAAGGATCTTCCAGGCCTTTCCGGTGCTGAGCTCGAAAACATCCTTAACGAAGCCGCACTTGAGGGAATACGCAACGGCACCATGAAGATTGGGCGTGAGGAGGTATATGGGGCCATTGACCGTGTGCTCCAGGGTATCAGGAGACCAGCGCTGCCTGTGGAGTATGAGGTGACCAAGCGGCTCGCAGCGTATGAGGCTGGGCGGGGGATAACGGCACATGTGTTGAGGCAACGGTTTAATAGGCTGGAGCCTGTGGAGCGGGTGTCTATGGTGCCCCGTGGAGAGTATGTGGTGTTGTGTGGGAAGGGTGGTGGTGTATATGTGGAGAGGGGGGTGATGTACGTATGGGGAGGCGTGCATGGTGTTTTTCATATGCACGTGGTGTTTCCCATATGCATGTGTGGTGTTTTTTGTTGTGTTTTCTTTCCAAGAATGCGGTGTTTCTCACATGCACACATGCTGCTGTATCGTCCATGTAGAGACACACATCCCACACATGTCACACACACATATCTCACACACATATCTCACACACATATCCCACACACGTACCCCCCACACATCATCCACCCAGGCGATGGACTCGCACCACATTCATGCGCACGGATGCAGATTTTACACTCAACACCAAGGGCAGGGTGTTGGATAAAATGGCTGTGCAGCTTGCTGGGAGGGTTGCTGAGCAAATGGTGTATGGTACAGGGTCGTCCTATGGCAGAGATGACCTCAAGGTGCATGCTTGGAGGTCAATGAATGTAGCGGCTGGTGGTGGGGGTACAGACAGACATACCACATGGGCATGGGTGGGTGTGCGTAATCATGGTGGCACGACAATCCTTCAACCCCACTACATGCTGTACCCACATTACCATCATCACCACCACCACCTGTCACCATCCTCACCATCCCCATCCCCACCACCACAGGATGCCTATCAACTGGCAGAAAAGCTTGTGACCACCTATGGCCTCTCTGACGCAGGCATCAGCAGTTTTGCCCCCCCATACCTTGAACCAGGTTCCAATCGTCCCTCCTATGGGGTGGGCTTGTATGACGTTGACGACGAGCTGTTTGGTCGCAATGCCCCAGCCAACCTGATGGCACCCAGCGACAGTGCACGGGATAAGTACAAGCGAATGACCTTACAGCTGGTGTTGCAGGCGTATGAAGACACACTGGTGCGTGGCCTCTTTTTCCTTACAAAGAGGGGGACTTGGTGTACGGTATCACTCAGGTGTACATTGGCATCACTCACACCTGCATGTCACAACAACACAGAAGCTGATTTATAGTCACAAGGATGCGCTGCACGCAGTATCAGCAGCACTGTTGGAAAAGGAGATGTTGAGTGGGGAGAAGCTTGCGCAGATACTTGCAGAGCATCCACCGAATGCAGACAAGGCACCACCATTGCCAGAGGACGTCCGGCGGCAACTGGTATGTGCAGTTGATTTGTGCGTTCACATATTGTCATATTGGAGCCACTGACATCATTCGTATCACAACACGCACAGGAACGAGCATTGCAAGTTGCAGACGCTGTTCAACCATAGGGGTGTGTTGTTTTCGTTTTTGGAGCGGTGTTTTTGACTGTTCGAGTTTTCAAATGTTTTTGTGCGCATCTAAAATATATTAAAACACACGCGCGGTAACATTTAGTACACATTCTTGCTGGCTGCATTGCAAGTACACACTCCTGCTGTGTTTTGTACAGGCTGATCGTCCGCACATCTGCACGAACAACTTTGAATACGCGTTTCCTCTTTGGTTGCGTTTGATCACACAACACATTTGTCTTCATCGCATTGCATCACACACTCAACCCTAATGGCTCCTGTGTCCGGTATGGTTCGACATGCCTTTCTGATCATCACATGTGCAACCGTCTTCTTGGCCGGTCAGGTATGGTGCCGTATATTCGTTGCTGATCATGCTCATGTGTACATAGCCACACATATGGCAGACGATGTGATCAAGACTTCAAGATGATGTTGATTTTCAAACAATCTCTCCCACCACACAGTCTGCCCACGCCAAAGAGCTGCTGATCACATGTCCTCTGTCGACATCTGCACAAGTGCGTACCTTTTCCGTGCCCACATCCAGTGGGTCCAACTTGTCGCTGGTAATGCAACCTGGTAACGATGCTGCATCGTGGCTTGCATGGCTCTACAGCGGCGTGGACGGACCTGCAGGCTTTGTAAAATGCGGTTCCGATGTTTCCATCGTGCCAGACAGTACGTTTTGTTTTGCAACGGCTTGTACCCCAGATGTGCGGGATCAACACCCCCTCCTCAAACACAGACAATGCTTCCATTGTGTTTGATGGCCCAATGGTTGCTGCCGTCAACCACACCGCTGGTGAATTGCTCATCCAGGCAGGCACCGTGGTCGGCAACACCCCTCTTCCCGCCAACACCACGGTATGTGCGATTGCTGGGGGCTACCCAGGACACACATCCGGTGGTGCACCCCATTGTACCACCACGTCAAACACACCCTTTCTTCACAGGTGACGACGTGCTCAGATGCATGCTCCACATGCGCTGCCACCATTGCTCCCATTCGTGTGGTGACCGCATTTTCCGAGGGCACCAACGTGGCACAAGTTGCATACAACCCCCAAACAGGCTGCTTGGCTGTGTGGGCCAATGATACCTCGTCCTTCCCTGGGTATGATGTGGCCGATACGCTGCCCGCTGCTGTCGCTGCACAGCGTGCTGGCATCCCTTTGCCTGCTGGTTATGTGCCCCCCGCTGCAGCTCGTCCACTGCCTGTGTATGCCTCCTGTGCTGCTGCTAATGACGCAGGCTTCAGGTGAGTTTTGGTGGTGGTGGTGAAGTGGGTGTGATGTTGTTGTTGGTGGTGGGATGATGTTGTTGGTGGTGGAGTGGATATGTGCTGAGGGGAAGATGGAATGTTGTGGGGTGATGCATATTCTCTGTCGATTATTCTATATCGAGTTGTACATGCTGTTGGTGCATATGCTTCTTGTGCATTACAAGTGTAATTCTACACACCACGCCCCCCCACCCCCACCCATTCCCACCCCCATCCCCACACACAGTGCTGGGTTGAATTCTCAAGTGTTTGTCCCTGCCCTGCCTGTGAATGGTAGCAATGCATTGTTCTCTGAACTGATCATCGGCAATGAACCCAACTTCACTTGGTATGGTGTGATGATGTGCTTTTTGGTGTGTGAGAGAGAGAGATTGTGGGTGGGTGGGAGTGCGTGTGTGAGAGAGAGATTGTGTGGGTGTGGGTGGTAATGCATGGTTGCTGCTGCCCACTGCATACAAGCCCCATTCCACTACAACACAATTCACTACAAACACCATCCAACCACAACCACCATCACACAACATTACCTGGCACACCATCAAACCACTACTCAGGTGTGGGTGTCCCTCTATCAAGTCATTCATCAACCCCTTTGCTGGTGTTACCAACTTGGAAACAGTACAAAGCAACTTTTACCTCTCTATGAAGGGACAGTTTTGGACGAGCAGACCTGTACAAGGGGTGATTGGTGAAACAGCGGATATCTATCCTGCTGCCAGTGATCATCACCTTGTCTGCTTGCAGGTGTGTGTTTATGGGTGTGGTAGGTGTGTTTATGGGTGTGGTAGGTGTGTTTATGGGTGTGGTAGGTGTGTTTATGGG